>CESQ01024229.1_pt1 | contig 82231 bp, 70 predicted proteins | sample 361401 | NCBI WGS metagenome assembly CESQ01 (sample SAMEA2622119, study PRJEB7988) | marine metagenome | isolation source: saline water (ENVO:00002010), including | reverse complement strand
ACCTTCCCATTACCAATGGGATGCTATACCCCTAAGCCACAGTGGCGCTGGACACGGGAATGGCTAGCTACCTTTGGGTGTTACTATGGGAGGGGCTATCGATGAGCTCAAGACTGTAAAGGGTGTCGGATAGGATATAGCCGAGATCGCATAGCCTGGTATTGCGCATGACTGGAAATCATGTGGGTTCATCCCTCCGGAGTTCAAATCTCCGTCTCGGCGCCACTACAACTGACCAAATAATGCCCAAATCGTCGAGGGGCTTATGTCATCCGTCTATTGGTCGTGCCCATGGAGGGGGCGACTGTGGCGACCGACGACCTTGATGTCGAAGTGTCCGAAGTCCAAAGATTGTCAGACTTTAGTAAAGTAACAAACCTAGGGGAAAGGTCGAGTTTTCTATCATTCATCGATACTCTGTTACTGCAATTTATATTCCACGTACATACTTCGAGAAAATTTTGGGGAAAATATGAGGCTTTAGTATTGGCTCTCGCTTCAGCTTCAGTTGTAATGGGCGCTTGGGATTATGGAATCGATGAGCTTTCCTCGGGGGGCGACTGGAGCAGGGGAGGACTGTTCGGCGAAGAGAGTGGTTTCCTCCATCTAGAAGAATGGTCGTTAATGCTGAGCCTACTTACAATGATGGCTTGGGCATCGGCCTTGGTGTTGATGTGGGCCAGATATCCGATAATGAGGGAGAATCTGGTTTTCCTTGTGGTTGCATCGTTCTCTGTCCAACTAGGGCACATCTACTCTCATTCAGGTTCTCCAGACTTCCCCTTCGGTTCTGGGATTTCGGATTTTGGAGGAGTAGCCATGGGGAATCTCATCATGATTTTCTTGGCTGTCTTTGTCGTCCACAGGGCAGTTACTGAAACTAGGGACATCCATGTTGAAGAGAAGCATGCGCATCCGGATCCTAGACTAGTTGAAAAGGCTTGGAAAGACCATCGTCTCGATGCTTGGAGCGCTAGCCTAGTCATTTGGGTAATTATGATCAATATCATGTCCTGGTCTGGCTCTCATGCCATTTCTCAAAGGCCGCCTTTCGAGGATGAAATGCTTGGAATCTCTCTACTCTACGTCACCTCGGGAGTCGTATCCTTCTTCCTTCTGATGCATATTGTTTGGTATCCTCATTTTATGCTAGGGGGAGGAGACCATACTATTCAGTCAACGAGAGCTAGGGAGGTCGCGGGGGTATCAGTAGTCACTAGACAAGAAACTCTGCAAGGACTTTGTCCGGTTTGTGGTGATGAAACTCCTGTAATCAAGAAGCCTAGCGGAAAGATAGAGGTCCACTGCTCTGACTCAGAATGTACGGGTTGGGGCGCTCCTGGAGATCCCTGTTCTTCGTGCGCCAGAACTCTACCACTCCGTCTTAAGTGTGAAAAATGCGGTAGTAGCTCTTCTGCAACTAGTCACTTTGTCAAGACGGATGCATGGTAATAGAATATGCCAGAGTGAATAATATGTCTGATGAAGAAATCGAAGAAGAGGCATTTATCGATAGTTCGTCTCTAAATTTATTGATTAAAGTTACTTCATCCCTGGTAGTTCTCCTCAGCGTATTGATAATTTCTCTGTGGGCGGTATATCAAACTGCAGATGTGACATTCGGTGGCCCTCCTAGTTCTCTAGAAATATGGGAGGATGAATACAGGGAGATGACTGGGCTGGATAGAGTTGATGGTTTCGAAGGAAGTGGAGTAAAAATCTGCATTGTTGATACTGGAATAGATATGAGCCATCCCGATCTCGAAGATACCAATATAATTGGGTGGAATGATCTTGTTTCTGGTTCTGACTCGCCTTATGATGACGAAGGTCATGGAACCGCTATGGCAGGGATTATTGCTTCAAAGGGTGGACTAAATGGGGTTTCCCCAGAAGCTGATTTGCTAATTGCTAAGGCTATTTCAGATGATGGTTCAGGGACTGATTCAACAATTGCCGATGCAGTAGATTGGTGTGTTGATGGAGGCGCGGATATTATCTCACTCAGCCTGGGAGGAAGTCAGGGCTTTGGCTCTGGATTCTTCACTACGGACCAGTTAGAGGAATCAGTACAGAATGCAATAGATTTGGGCGTTTATGTTGTTGCCGCCGCTGGAAATGATGGAGAAGATGACGATGGAGACGTGGAATCTCCCGGTTCAGTGGAAGATGTAATCTGTGTTGGTGCAGTAACTAGAACAAGCTCGATCTGGAGTGGGAGTTCTGAGGGGGACAACAATGGAAGATTATGGCCTAACCCAATTCTCCCTAGACAGGATCCGGATAAGAAGCCAGAAATAGTTGCACCCGGTCATGAAGTACCAATTTTGATGGCGCAAAGTACGGGAAGTGGAACTTGGTGGGGATGGTCAAGTGGAACCTCTGCCGCCACTGCATGGGTTTCAGGATCACTAGCGATTTTCTTGGAGGTTAATCCTGAGATGAAAAGAGATGGGTCGCAAGGAGGAGTTTCTGCAATATCTAATCTGAAAATGATGATCTCGCAGAACTCCGAGATGAAGAATGACCAAGAAGATCACGATGACCATTATGGGTATGGATTGCTACGCATAGATTTACTCATAAATGAGTCTCAAAATACTAGTTCAGAGTCTGATCACCTAGGCGTTAGTTTTTCTCAAATGGAAGATATTCAAGGCAGGCATGTACAAGATGTTCAGGCCACACGTCGAATGATGACCAGTGTGCCACCTGATAATTCTACGAAAGAAACAGAATGATTAGCGCTAACATCTTTGATGAATGAGATCCATTGATTGAATGCAATAACCTTGGACTGGGCTTCTGTTGGTTCTTCGCCCACTGCAGGAGACCCGACGTCACCGGTGGGGACCTCCGGCTCAGGCACTATCATTATCCCTCCTGGTGAAAGTATGTCAAATGCGGAGGATGCTGCTACTGGCCTGTCCGAATCTGGCAAATCTATGATTACTAAAGAAACGGGTAATGGAATATCGCTAGGCCTGGCAGAGGACGGTAATGAAGCAGAAGCGGCAGACCAACTAGTGACTTCTGCCGTTATCTCAATCCATGGCTTTGCGATTACTCTTGACCAAGATTCTGCATTGTATCTTTTGATTAGTCTATCGATAATCACTCCAAATCTGGCCCCCTCTTCCACGATAATAAAGGAGTCTGGCTTTACTCCGGAAGAACTGTCCGGAATAGAGGGGTCGCCACACCAAAGGTCGAACAGCCATGCGGAAAGATGGCCTATCCCTCCTCCTACTAGTATGGCGTTACCAAGTGGCACTCTTGATACAATATCCCTTATCCTGCTCCTCAGCGATCGAGGCATTGTTCGGAGTCCCATCAAGAGCATTTGTTCCCCTATGGAAGAAGCTATCTGAGGCTCAGTATCGGTCATATCTGGATCTTCAGAAAGGAGTCTTTCCAACATCTCTTCCTCAGACATCTGTGGTAGTCCAAAACCACCATTGCCGGTTGCCATGAACAACGATAGAAGCATCATTTTTCAAGATTGGTCTGCAAGGATGCCTTCAAGAGACCCATTCGGACCGGACAGACATGACCGGAGTAGGCGATGATGGCGATATTATCGCCGACGTGACCGAATGTCCAAGATGTTTGACTATGACAGAGCATGAAATTCTGAAGAGGGTTTCTAGGGGCAAGGGAGAGGATCTTTTGGTGAAGTGTATCGAATGCTCCGAGGTCCATCTACTGAAACTTAGACCGAACTCCTCTGTCAGTATCAAGACTACTCTCTCCGAAGGATCTGAAAGTTCCTCGGTGTTTGTTGAGTCGGATTCTGATGAGTCCATTTCAGTTGGAGATTTATTCGAAAGGGATGGTTCTTTCTGGTCTGTAACAAGGATAGAGATTGGAGATAAGATGTCGGTTAATTCTTGTAAAGCTGGCGAAATAGTCTCGATGTGGGCCGTGAATAAGAACACTTGCGTAGTCAAGATTACCCTTACAGATGAAGAGACTAGTACTGCTTCAACCATTGACTGCGATCCAGAGAAGGAGTTCTCTTGTGGCACCGTTATGAGGATAGATGGTCGTAGATGGAGGATCAGGGCAATTCATACAGGAGAGGGCAGAACACTGAGAGGTAAGAGAGTCGCTGCTGATATACGGAGAATGTATCTCCATCCAGTTGTGAAGAGTTAGCTATCTTCTGTTTGTCCATGGCATGAGTAAGGCCTTGAGGACATGGGTTGCAACTTCTGGGTTTTCCTTCAATCTCCTTATTCCATATTCGTACCATTGCTGACCATAAGGGACGTAAATCCTAGTCAGGTGGCCTTCAGAGTTTAGTTTTCTCCTTAAGTCCCCCCGTACCCCTAATAGGAACTGAAATTCATAGCCCGGGCCCTTTCCTGAGAACGGCCTATGGCCACTATCAGGGGAGAGGCCGTACTTATCCAATAATGATAGGGAATTATCAATCACTGGATAGTCATGAGAGGCTATTGCAGTATAGGCGCCATTTCTCAGCATGTGTTCGATGGCCGTGTTTGTAGAATCAACAATTTCCCTATATCCCGTATGGGCTATTTCTTTTGGTTCCAGGTAGATTCCCTTGCAAATCCTAAAGTCTGAGTTATGACCTAGTAATTTGCATATCTTATCTATGTCAGAGATGGTTCGAAATAGTCTCCCTTGCAGAACTACGCCAATATTATTCAGCCCTTCAGACCTGATTCTAATCATCAATTCAATTGTTGAGTCGGTCACTCTGCTATCTTCCATGTCTAGTCTTACAAAAATATTGTTTTCAGAAGACTTTCTCGTTATATCTAGGATATTATCGAATGCTAATTCTTTGTCAATTAACAGTCCGAAGGCGGTCGGTTTAATCGAGATATGTGCATCAATATTATTTTCTTTGATTGAGTCAATTAGTTGGGAGTATTCTTTCTGGAAGAAGTTAGCTTCATCCATAGAAGTAATTTCCTCTCCGAGTACATCAACTGTAAAACAAGCCCCTTCGGAGGAGAGTTTTTTCATTGTCGTAATTGCATCCTCCAATTTTGGTCCGGCTACGTATCTGCTGGCCACCATACGGACTATTGTTTTTGGAGCCAGTGGCATGGTCGCTACTATCAGCTTACCCAAGAACGCCATTAACAGTCCGAAGAGGAGTCGAGACTTCACAATTACTCTTGATAGATCTCTTTTCCTCTACGTATTAGTATGTCATTTTCGGCAAGTAATTTACTAATTTCATCTCTTTGCCAGCCCTTGAATGACTTTCGATCCAGATGTACAAATATGTCAGCTCCAGGAAATGCTTGCTTGGTGGATTCGATAGCTGAAAGAATGGAGTCCTGCCACAAAATAGTTGAGTTCCCGCCAGTAATTTGATCGGTCGTTCCGAAATCGAGCGAGTAGCCAGCCAAAACATGGCCTAACCAAATATTTCCCTTCTCCACCACGGCTTTGTGCCTTGGAGCATAATGCCCTCCTCCAAGCCCAACCATGACATCTCCCTCTCCTTTCCAGTTGCCCTGTGGAATACTGCCATTTAGACCCAGAACTTTGCAAAGAACTCTGGACCATAGGTTGAGCGCATCTTCTCTGCTCCAGTCAGACTGTGTAGAGCCTATCTCGATGTAAAGAGTAGGCGAGTTTAGAACTGGTCCGTGATGTGTTGCCTCCAAAGTGAGGTCAAAATATTCATCTAATTTTTTCTCTCGTGCCTCCTTCAACATTTCTCTATATAGGGATGCAAACCTCGGAGAAGGAGGGACTAATTGTCCGTTTATCCCGCCTGATTTTCCGGGCAGTCCCGGTGGGCAGATACCAGGTAATCCGATAGCATGCAGAGTTATTGCTGGAGTGTCTGTTGAAGAAACATGCCTGGAAAGGACTAGAACTTCGTTTATTTCACAGGAGACCTCATTTTCATGGACCAAATCTATTGAGTCTGCATGGATATGAATTTTTTCAATGGATAGAATGTGGACATCGCAAGTCAGGTGTTTTACAACCAGGCCATGAGGGAAAACCTCCTCTTGGCCCCACTCAGAGGCCCTGAGTAATGAGTCTCTGAGATTGACAGATGCATCATCAGACTCGGAACATAGGATCAGAGTTGCCATGCAACTCGCAGGGGAAACATGTATTCAATATTACATCCACACCTTCAAGCAGTAGTGTCGGGACGCAGAATCATTATGGTTAGTGATGTAGGGTTCAATCCAGTTAGGATTGATAGAGGGGCGGATCATTCTTTGATAGTCGGCTCGGATGGACAAATGCTCGAAATAAATCATCACAAAGAACAGTTTAGTGAGGGGATTATGTATCCATTTCCTGGAGTTTCATCATGTGGGGTCGTTAGCTCCGATAGTTGGATTGGCTCGTGGGTTGATAGAAGTATGAGGAAGGCCTACATGGGCTCATTTCCATTAGGTAAAAAATGGGAATCTTTTAGCTCAGACTCTGATGACTCGGAAAATAGTGATGTTGTTCGATCAGTAAGTAAATCCGCCTCTTGGACTAGGGAGCTACAGTCCGAACCTCTTGCTATGTGTACGGTTGATGAAAATATCGTTTTTGCTTGTCTTGGCTCTGGGATATACATGATAGACGGGAACGCAAGTGAGATTTGGAGATCGCCATATCCTCGATGGAGAGAGCTTGAGGACCTAGTTGGAATTGACTCGATTGTTTCCCTACTTAGGAAGGAGGATGAAATATATGCATTCTCATCTTCTGGAGGTTATTCGGTAGTGTCCATGATTACTGGACATGAAATAAATAACGGCATTCTATCAAATCTCCCAGAAAGGGTACATGATGTCAGATTTGATCAGGATTCAGGATGGATAATAATGCTACATGGTAAAAATATAGCCATAATGAATGACTTGAATTCGAAACCATTCATATTCAGAGTGCCGGGGCCCGTGATGGACGTATCCGCCTACGAGGGAGGATGGAAATGGACAGGATGGAGGCATGATGGCCGTGTCTCCAATGCGAAGCTGAATACCTTTGGAAGGAGCGAGGTCGGAGTATCTCTAATGGGCGATATGGTACTGACCAATAGTGGCTCTTGGAGTATGTTTTACGGTGGAGCTTTATCCCAAGATGAACATAACTGACTTCAGTTTTTATTCATTCTTGACCGTATAACCGCACTTTCCACAGGACTTGCGATCTTTGTGAATAGCTAAGAAAATACCTGGCCCACATCCGGGTTCTGGACAGAACTCGCCACGCTGCAATTTACCATCTTCAACCTTGTACTTTGACCACTTTGAGTTGGCATTCGGGCTATCTGACATCACTCATCCCCTCCTTCTCCGTCAGCTGATGAGTCATCTCCTCTAACCTTCTTATGCCTCTTGACTATGAATTCTGGCTCGATAGTCGAAGCTTCCTCTGAAGAGTAGACTAGTGCCAGTCCGGTCGTTCTTGGCATTCCGAATCTTGTAGAAACATCCTTGATGAAAATAAGGTCTTCCTTTGAGCCTGGTTCGATCTTAGCGGCGGCAGAAACCATCTGTGAAAGATCGGGAGTGGGAGAATTTGGATGGTCCCAAACAAATCTAATTTCGACCCTGTTTAGCAATGGGTTATCTTTTCTATCAATTACTTGCATTTATTCACCTACCTGATGTTGACTTTGAGAGCATAATTGCCCGGTCTAGTAATATTCAGCCTCTTGGCGACTTCTGACCTGCCTGGATTAAGAATTACTACAAATCCTTGCCAATCAGTAGTAACAGGAGAATTGGGACAATGAGGGCATTGAACTGGGTCCTTTTTGTTCTCTGGCTCAGGGAGAATCTGATTACATTCGCCACAAGCAAATGGTTGCTTAGCCATTCTAATCATTCTCCGTAATCCAACCAGCGGCGCCAAGTCCGTCCATCTTACAATTTAGGCCAATCTTACTTGCCCTTGGATCGTTCTGATTAATAGCTTTGGAAACTACCCTCGATCGTACGTGAGATCCTTCTTCAATGTGTTTTCCAGATTGAGCCCCCTCGATTCTCCTTATGCCCATATTAACTTGAATTGGCTCGTCTAAAATCTGTGACTTGTGGAGTAATGCCTCTACGGGCCCAATCCTTACGAATGCCCCGTATTCCGAAACATCGGATACATATCCATCAACCACTTCATTGTTCTCCATATTGAAGAGAAGTGCCTTGAATCTTACAGCTTGATAGATTGCCCCGTCCCCATGTATGATTTTTCCCCTTCCAACTGGCTTATGATCGAAAGTTAAAACAGTGTAATTCTCATCAACATCAAATCGTCCCTCAAAGGCATCATTAGCGAGACTGTCTATATGGTCGACCAGGCTCTGTCCCTCTCTGATATACTCTGCTGGAATACGAATAGTGTCTTCTCGCTCAACAATACTGTACATTTTTTTTCCTCCAAAACAGACCTCTCCAAGGTTTGCCTGGACGGGCGGGATATCCCTCCCGTCCTTCATCGGCTGAGCCTCTGGAGGAGAAGTCCGTGCCACGGCGACCTGCCTCTCCTGTATAAGCACAACGGATGCAAAGATATGCTCGGCTAGGGTCAATAATCACTCAGACCTACGGTCTGAGAGAGAATATGGTGCGAACGTTCAAGAGTATTACAAATACCATCTGCTAATCTGATGACATCCCTTACAAGGACGAGAGGCAGGTGCAATCGCCGCAGAGCACTGATTATTTCGGCAATAATGTCGCTCGTGGTTTTCTATCCACTAGCTTTGGAGGAGGTCATTGAGACTGGGATACCAGAAGATAGTTCGAAGTATACTACTGGCATGGTAGATCCATGGGAAGATGGAAACCAGCCATGGCCCCAATCAGGTAGAAACCCCGGAAGAATGTCTGCTAGTCCTGTGCATGACCCAACGGGTAGCGTAAACTCGCTTTCATCCATTACCGACCCTGTGATTAACTGGGAGTATGGCAACTATGACATCGGTACTGATTCTCTTGGAACCCCCATCGGCGATTTTAGTGATTCCCTTCAAGTCGATTCAGAATCTCATGAAAGGTGCGGAGGGAGCTCACTTTACACAGTAGTCGTTCAAACCGATACTTCATCTGGGGATAGCTATCTGAGAATAATCGAGGGAGAAGACTCCGATCTGGCATGGGAAGTTAACCTCGGTCAAACTGAGACGGTCAAAGCGTCTCCAATGATTATCGATATCGATGGTTCTGCAGGTCCGGAAATTCTAGTTGTGTATGATTTAGTGGTGGGAAGTGATGTCACACTACGAGTAGATGCATGGTCGCCCAGACTAGTTTGTGATGTTACGGGATGGTCATCGAGTGACTCGCATGAGAGTCAATTACTCTGGAATTGGGAGGAGCCAGATTTGATGATAAGCAGCGAGGAGGGGCCATACACTGGAAGTATCTGGGGCGGACATAAGCCAACCTCACAACCTCTCCTTGCTGATTTGGACTTAGATGGTGATGCAGAACTAGTAGTATCTGCCATAAGAGAGAGTGACAATTCCCCTCATGTGGTCGCGATCAATCTACCTTCTTCTGGCTTACCTACGAAGATTTGGGATAAGAGCCTTAGATATGGGAGTCATGGATCCGACCCCGTCTTTGTACAGACTGATGACAATACAGCTTATGTGATGCTAACAACAACTGAGTCGACAAATGGTGCGATGTGGCTTTGGAAGCTGGACTCATCGAGTGGCGACCCCAGTTGGGATGGGAAGTCACTTGGCAACCTAGATGGGGACTCGAATGTCCCACATATCAGGTTACCAGGGCCGATCGTGGCCAATCTAGATCAAGATAGTAGTCCTGAGATTATTGTCACTATTCCAACCGATAGTGACTCATCGGGAGGTCTTGATGGGGCCGAATTTAGAGGCTTGGAAGTTGCCAATGGATCTGAAATATGGAGTTACAGCTCTCCCAATGGATATGCTGATTCTCCGCCCCTACCTATTGACACTGATGGTGACGGAGACCATGATAGAATGTGCTGGATTACGTGGTGGCAGACCACTACCGCCAGACATGGCATAACTGGATGTGTGGATGACACGGATACATCAAGTCCGAATGAAGCGTGGTATCGTGATTTGGAACAAAGTAGCGGTACGCCGAATGATGAGATTGCCGTCTCACAGCCAATATGGATGGATATCGAGGGAACGGCGGAGCCAGAATTGCTAGTTGCTTACGGAAGATCGCTATGGGGCTTTGATGGTTCAGAAGGTACTGGTTCGGCCATTGGAACGGAATGGACGAATGATTTGGAATTGAATCAGAGGACTTGGTCTTCACCATCATTAGCAGATATTGATGGCGACAATACCCTAGATGTGGTTATTGGAGCAACAGTAGTTTCTCTAGAGAGTCCTGATATCAGACCACTACTTGATGGAAGAGGAATTGAATTCGATCCAACTTCTCCTAATCCAGGGCAAAATGTACAGATTTCAGCATTCATTGAGAATTCTGGAACTGGCAATCCAGATTCCGATGTTGATGCAGTTTTATATGCTGATGGAATAGAGATAGGGAGAGAGAGATTTTCATCCATGCAACCTGTTTCTCCTTCTGGAACGGGGTCTTTCGAATCTTTCTCTGTCGAATGGTCAGGACCACTGGGAGACCATGATTTTACATTGGAGATTGATCCATTTTCCAATCTGACTCAGACAAGAACAGATAATGATGTGTACTCCAAGACCTTGTCAATAATCCCCACATACAATGTCACATTTGAAATTTCATCAGAGCCTTTGAGAGTCAGTCCTGGAGATTCGGTTGAAGCCCTTCCGATAGTAAGATCTACTGGGAGATTATCAGGGACTTGGTCATTGGAAATAGATGGTTCACACCTTCCTTCGGGCTGGACATGGAATGATGTGACGCCCGGAGGAAGTAGTGGTGTTCAGATCGCAACAGGGGAATCTTGGTCTCCCGTTATTGAGATAGTCGCCCCCTCCTCGGCACTAGGCTCAGATTCAGGTTTCCTTGGCTTGACCATGTCTCTAGATAGTGACTCCAACATTAGTGTTTCATCTATACTTCCTATTGAGGCAAATAGGACCAGGGGGTTATCCATTAGAGGTCCCGAGGGGGCATCATACAGCTCTGGCTATGGATTAATCGGAGATTCTGCTAGAGCATGGATAGTTGTGGAAAATATTGGGAATGCGGTGGAAAATCAAATCTCATTGGATTGGGGGAACACACTATGGGGGAGTGATTTACGATTAATTGATGAGGATGGGAATGAGAGGTTCGCATTGGTTCTTGATCCGGGAGAGAGACTAGTTCTGGAAGCTAACCTTGATGTCCCAGTTGTTGATGAAAATCAACAGGTTGTGTTAATTGGTGATCAAGTAGAGACGGCATTGACGCTATGTGTAGATGGGAATGAAGGATGTCAAACTGTAGATTTGACTTTCATTGCTTCCGGGGTCGTTAGTAGGAGTCATATCAGAAGTGTCCCTTCAAGTGGCCTAGAGTGGATTGTAGAAGCTGACCGTCCTGCAGGTGAAGATTTCCTATCATGGTCATTATCATCGGCCGGAATGGCAAAAACTGGTTGGTCTTGGACGACATCGGGCGATTTACAGTTGGATGGAGACAATCTTTCGATGGATGTTTCCAACGGGAGCGGTATGGGTTTTCTGTCTCTAAGTCTTCCAAGTAATGCGGCCCCTGCATTTCACTACTTTGAAGATTCTAGTGAAGAGTCGGCATCTCATTATCTCAGATTATCAATAGAGATACTCCAAATATTCAGATCGTCAATGGTAATCTCATCGCCCAGCGAACAGCCTTTCCTTGTAGAGGTAGAAGATGAGTCCCTGGTTGTATTGAGGTTAGAAAATCCTGGAAATGGAGATGATACATTCAATCTAGGTTATTCGTTAATACTGGATGAAAATATCACGGAAGATCCAGGAGTGGAGATCTCATTTTCTAGAGATTTGGTATCTCTTTCTGCAGGTAGCCTCACCACTGTCCCTGTAACTGTACTGCTCCCTGAGAATACCCCTGCCAGGGTCCCTCTGAAGATTTCATTCTCGATGCAATCAGAAGGGGATTCTACTATTCTATCTACTGTCGAAATAGTATTTGAGGCTAGGCAGGACCATCAATGGAATGTCTATCCATTCCTTTCTAGCGAGTCAGGAAATATTGATGCTGATGGAGAAACATTCCAGGCAGATCCTGGAGAGTCTGTATCATTGGAAGTTCTAGTGACAAATGTTGGAAATCTAGTGGATGATTTAACACTACTGACATCCGTGATTACCTCTCTTCAGAGTGGGGATTCATCGACGGAATGGATTTCCAGTGGGAGTGCCATTTCCAACTTAGAAGTAAACGAAACTGGGATGATGTCCGTCGATACTACTATTCCTCATGATGCATGGAGTGGATCATCAGCAGAAGTAACTGTTACCGCTATAGCACAAGGTCAGGAGATTACATCATTCTCGTTCTCTGTAGTCTCAGGACATGTTCCGTCCTGGAACGCGGTAATTGATCAAGCAAACCTGGAAGTTGCAACCCATGGATCAGAAATCACACTGTCCGTATTACAGATGGGAAATTCTCCTAGTCGCCCTTACATCTCCATGTTTGTTTCGGGAGAGCAAGGATGGGAAATTGGGAATGTATCGGACATGCCGATTATCAACCCGGGAGAAAGTGCTCCTCTGTCGCTAAATATTACCCCCCCTGAAAATGCTGTACACGGAAGAGCAGTTGAATTGACTATAAGGATCAAAGAAGGAGATTCAAGTGGACTATCCGAGATAGTGTTCCCACTGAGAGTTGCGGTAATACATGATTTCTCTTTGTCGGGACAGGGAGATTGGGTGGTTAGTCAGGATGGGGGGTACCCTCTAGCATTTATCGAAAATCAGGGTAATGCTCCAAGCACGATTTCAATTCAGATACTCAGCCTGCCACTAGGTTGGGAAATCTCCGGGGATCAGTATGTCATCTTGGGAGTCGGGGAGGCCTCTGGCGTTCCAATTGAGCTACTGCCAGATGAAACATGGGAAGGGGATGTCAAGACAATTAGAATACTAGCTAAGGACTCTGAAGGTAACCAAAGAGAAATCTCGATGGACACCAGGAAAGAGAATCATTCATGGTCGACGAGTCCGGCAATCATCTCTACTTCTGGCGATAGCTATATCTTGGAAATTCATGGAACCAGTCCAGATAGTACAGTGATTGATTCCTCTGGTGGCCCACTTTCTTGGAGCGATGCAGGAGGATGGCTATGGAGCTCCTACACGGGAGGAAATGGAAGTCTGACTGTTAATCCATCTACAATACTTGAGTATAGATCATGGGTATCAGAACCATCGGTTAGACAGGGGAGTTGTTCCATTGGCGGAGATGTAGGTGCCGTTCAAGCTAGTTGTACAATAATGAATGGAAGTGAAAAATTTGGTTACACGGTTATCCTATCGGATGACCGAGGTAATATGCTAGATTCAATTTCAGGATTACTAGGGCAAGGAGAATCATCGGGGATGATTAACCTAAGTGCAGATGGATGGAGCCCTATGCCGGGCAGGAGTGAGCTGAGAATTAGGGCTATTGATTCAAGAGGAATTGAATTTTCCTCTGATAGCAATACATTCGAGGTTAGAAGGACTGATTGGAATATCGGATTGGTGGGCCTGGAGATTATCGGTACTGGTCAAGAACAAGAATTATCCATACTCACCAAGAGAGATAATCATCAGATTTTAGATGGTTCAGTTTGTATTATTTCTATCCAAGCCGGTAACTCCTTCTCTGCAGAATACGTAGTCGATATGTCAGAATCTAGTGCTTTAGCCCCTAGGCCTGCCATAGATAGGCCAGATGTCGCAGATGGAGTAGAGTTGGTAGCCACGATAAGTTGCGAGTTCCCTTGGGACATTGATTCTGACCCTTCGGACGATGAAGCCAGGATTATTCTATCAGGCTCAGGAGAATCTGAAGGAGGGTTCAGTGACTCAAGTACTGCGATTGCATCGGCCAGTTTGGTAATTGGAATTTCTATTGCTTTCGCATGGATGGCTAGAAACTTCCGAGAGAGTAGGGAAATGATGGAGAGAACTAGGCTAGCAGTAGAGAAAAAGGCACTGGAGAAGAAGGCTAATATGACTAAGAAGAGAGAGTCTTCTAGTCAAAAGGTAGTAGAAGAAGAAGAGAATGTGCCCGACAATCTGGAAAACGTTCCAGAATTTCCAATCGAGGAAATATCTAATGAAGTAGAAGATAATTCAATGGATAGCTTTGAAGAGCGTCTAAATCGACTAAGATCTGAAAGATAGTGGTGAGTGCGTGCCCATGAATTCAAATCTACCAAACTTCCACACATTTGACCCCATAGTTAGGGACCCCCTGGACATTATCCCTGCAGTTCTATCTTCCATGGGAGGGGATCACGTAGAATTGAAGAAAGAAAGCCCATTTTCAGTTGATATTCAGAATCTAAAGGAAGGTATTGAATCGACTTTTGACCCTGCTACAATGCTATATCTTTCGATAGGAGAATTAGATTCAGAGGGAAGAAGGACTGAGCCGATAGACTCTAGCTCTGGCAAGGAAAGGCTGGGCCGATTTCCCTGTGGAGATGGAAATATCGTAACATATCTCCTAGAAAATACCAAGCAGAAAGGAGATATGACAGTTCTGCATGATCTTCTATCGAAACTTTCTGAAGGACTATCTGAAGATAATCTTGGAGAATTGGGGTTCAGACATGGTTTTGGTGGATTAACACTACTTGGATGGTTGAATATCGGAGAAGTATCAGAGTTGAGTAGCGCGATTCGCTCTGGACGTTGGGAGGTTTTTTCTGAAGAGCCATTGGATGGTGGCGTTGATTATGCTTTCAGACTCTTACTTGCAATGCTAAGGACGGCACAAAGAAGAAGGTGCGGGGTCCTTATGAGAAGGCACTCTTAGCTAGAATTCTTCACCAGTTAGACGTTCGAACATTCCTGCATAAAGATCTGCAGTTTGATCAATTATTTTACTTGGAAGAGCTGGGATGGGTGGTTCCTCTGAACCTGACTCTCTGGCTTCATAGAGTTGCTCATAGTGGCCAGTTGAGAGATAATGCTCCCTGACAAACTCTTTGGATAGAGACACGATATTTCCGTTATCATAATCATCAGCCGCCCACCACCTATCTTCATCTAGAGTACCAAATGAATCTACTAGAACGGGTACACGACCGGGGCCAAGGGCAAATTCTTTCTTTCCATCAACATGTATCAGACCCCTCTTGGATGCTTCACTCTGTATGATTTCATCTATCTTAACAACGATATCAAGGATGGTGTCGAACTCCTCATCAGATAAATTAGAAATTTCTAACGCTTCTTTACGATCTAGTAACCTATCGAATTTCTCAAATTTGGTGGAGACTTCCAGATACGGAGAGGGCAATTTAACACCTTCATGTAATACAGTTCCCGGATCGAATCCAAATTCCTCTGGTCCGACATCTCCCCTGTCATACCTTCTCCATCCTCCTCCAGCTAGGTAGTGTCTGCAAATGACTTCCAGAGGGACGAAAACATTCTCCATGTCGCGGGGAATCGCGCCCGGCTCTCTAATTACTTCGAACCTTCGCGCTAGAACTCTGTCTGGCGCATTCATTTTGATAATGTGAGTTTCACATATTTCGGCTTCTTCGACAAGTTTGAACCAGTGGCATGAGGTCCTGTTCAGGCTTTCTCCCTTTCTAGGGACCAAGCTTGGTATGATTTGATCGAAGACGCTGATCTGGTCAGTATACCTAAATTCTATAATATCTGGATCATCCGTACTCCATACTTCCTTGACTTTGCCCTTGTATAGCATGCCTACCATGGTACAAGCAGGGGAAAGATGATGATGAACATTACTGAGAGTCATTCAGATTTACAGTACCGCCGGGACTATATCCAAAGAACCTCGCCAAGCAATGGGGAGCGGATGATTGAAACAATGAATTCTGAGGGGCGGAGAAGATATCCCTTGGCATTTCCAAGCTTTTTTTCAATCGTAATAATGTCATTACTAGTACTTTCCATGCCAGCAAATGCTCAGGAGTATAGAAGTGGCTGGGATATTATTGACAGTGGTACGCTAGAAGACCTCTATTCAGTAGAGGCACAAGGAAATGAGATTTGGGCATTTGGGGAAAATGGGATAATGATAATGAGTTTAGATGGAGGTATAACTTGGGAAGTTGGCGAATCTCTAACCTCATCTGATTTGACAATATCGAGCTCTGGCTATGGATCGTTCCTAACTGCTAGTAGCGATGGTACAATTTTAGTCAAGTCGGCCGATGATTCAATGTGGTCAGACATTACATTTGACTTTGGAAATGAGTCGATCCGGGGAGCGTGCCTTACTGGCGTATCTGAATTGGTAATCGTCGGGGGAAATGGAACCATATGGACTTATGAAATGCAAGAATGGACCAACCGTTCGGTTTCAGGATGGGATTTGTTGGACGTGTCTTTCTTGGATTCTGAAAGAGGAATCGCTGTCGGAGAACAAGGGACAATTCTATTCTCAGACGATGGCGGAGAATCCTGGGACTACAGAGATGCACCTACAGAGGCTTCATCTTCAAGGATTACCGATGTAGAGTTCTTCAGTGAAATTAGAGCATATGCCATTACAGATGACGGCGGAGTACTCAAGTCTTCCAGAGAAATTAACACTGCAGTTGGATTTCTCTGGAATATGCAATATTTTGAGTCTGAGGGAGACTCGTCTAATCTGGGAGTAAATCTAACATCGATAGAGATTGCAACGACGAATAAGTTTCTTCTTTCTGGCGAGGAAGGGTATCTCTCTATGAGTAAGGACGGGGGGAATATAGTTACTAGGCAGACTATTCCTCTTGATAACTCGACATCATTCAATGACATTGTGATGATGGATGGCTTCAATGGTGTAGCCGTAGGGAGTAATGGCTCCTTACTTCTGACAGAGAGATCTGGAGAGGATGAGCAGGTTGGTTTTGAGGTAATGGACTTCTCAGAATTTGGAAACTTTGTGGACTACTCAAAGGGAATGTTGATTGATGGTTTGTACGCCACAGTTAACATAGTAATGTTCGGTATTTTCCTCGGATTCTTCCTAGGGATATCTCTCTCGATGATGAAGACATCGCCCACTACTTTGAAAGAAATTTCTCAGAAGAGAAGCCTAGCAATTGTAAGGATCGCGGGCGTCATCTTTACGGTTATTGGAGCCTCCCTATTGAGTCATCTAGTTCCCATAATTAGAAATCTAGGACTGGATGGTTGGGAATATATTTACGCTCCGATTGGGATCATTAATCCTGATGGAATCACAGGGGATCTACAATTCGAAAACTTCCTATTTCTGATACTAGGAGTTAGTCTCTTACTTTTGGGAATACTCTTCGTTTTTTCAAATGGCGAGTATAAGAAATCCCATTTCAATATCGGGGGCAAGGAAATTATTTGGAATCCATGGGGAGTCAGGCCTCTAAATTTCGTTGCAACTATTTATACAGATATTTTCAGAAATACTCCACTGATTGTTCAGTTTTTATTCATACATTTCGGAGTTCAGATAGGTGCATTAATTGGTGACCCGGGTGCAGAAATGTTAGAGGGATCAAGTAATTTTATTCTATCATTCTTGAGAGATGATATTCTTTCTAACAGGGCCTGTGTTAGTGCTATTTTTGCTTTGGGACTGAACTCGGGTGCATATCAATGTGAAACCATTCGAGGAGCTATTTCGGCTATACCTTCGGGACAGATGGAAGCTGGAAGAAGTATAGGTCTGAATTATATGCAGACAATGAGGCTCGTAATAATGCCTCAAGCCATTAGAATATGTATTCCTCCAATGGGGAACGAGATGGTAAATCTGGTACTAAACTCGTCACTTGCAATGGTTATAGGCTATTCCGAGCTTACTCGAAAGGCCAAGCTAATCAACGCAGTGACTTTCCAGGTATTCTGGTCATACGGAATGGTCTTAATTTCCTACTTTATTGTTACGTGGACTCTGGCTTTATTCCTAAGATACTTGGAGAATAAGACTAGGATTCCTGGACTTGGAATATCCGGAGGGAGCTGAAATGAGCAATGTACTAACTGTTGTAGATATGCACAAGACATATGCAGGCGGAGTTCATGCAGTTCGGGGAGTTTCATTTGATGTTAATCAGGGCGAATCAGTAGCCATTATTGGTTCGTCAGGAAGTGGAAAGTCCACAGTACTAAGATGTATAAACAGACTAATTGAGCCGACTGAGGGAGAAGTAAGGCTTCGTGGTAACCTGATTAATACTCCCTCCGCAGACATTAACGATGTGAGATCGAGAATTGGGATGGTCTTCCAGTCATTTGAGCTATTTTCTCATCTCAGAGTCATCGATAATATCACACTTGGACTCAGGCATGTTAAGAAAATGAGTAAAAGGGAAGCGGAGAATGAGGCTCTTGAGGTTCTAGAAAAGGTAGACATGCTAGATAGGAAGGATGCTTTTCCAGGAAATTTATCCGGAGGGCAGAAGCAACGTGTAGCTATTGCTAGAGCTCTTGCAATGAAGCCCGAGGTAATGTTATTTGATGAGCCGACGAGTGCGTTAGATCCAGAATTGATCGGCTCAGTACTGAAAACGATCAGAGGACTGGCTGATGAAGGCATGACAATGATTGTTGTAACACATGAAATAGGCTTCGCTAGAGACGTAGCTGATAGGGTCATCTACATGGATAATGGAGTCATTGCGGAATCTGGGGAGTCGTCAATTATCGATAATCCAAAAACTGATCGGCTGAAGAAATTCTTGTCATCCATTACCGAGGAAGACTAGATCATTCCCTGTGAAGTCATAGCTTCTGCGACCTTGAGGAATCCTGCTATATTTGCACCGGCAACGTAGTTTCCAGGCATTCCGAATCTTTCAGCGGTTTCATATGCATTCTTGTGGATATCGACCATTATGGCATCTAGCCTGGAGTCGACCTCTTCACGAGTCCAAGATAATCTGAGACTGTTCTGACTCATTTCAAGTCCGGAAGTGGCTACCCCACCTGCGTTGGATGCCTTTCCTGGAGCGAAAAGAATTCCATTTTTGATGAATACTTCGACGGCTTCTGGAGTGCAAGGCATATTCGCGCCTTCTGCAACGGCGATCACCTTGTTTGCGACCAGCATTTCTGCTTCAGATCCGTTTAGCTCATTTTGAGTGGCACAGGGAAGAGCGACGTCAACATTTACTCCCCATAGTCCATTGGGAGTCGGCTCGGGCTCGGATGGGTTAAACTCGACACCATCGAAGTTATCTGCATACTCAGAAATTCTTCCTCTTCGGTTATTCTTTAGATCCATAATCCAATCTAACTTCTCTCGATCAATTCCTGAAGGATCATGAATCCATCCACTGGAGTCAGACATAGTAACTGGCTTGCCTCCAAGGTCGAGTACCTTCTCGCAAGCAAACTGGGCTACATTTCCAGAACCTGAAATTGAGACAGTTGCTCCTTCGAAAGTTCTTCCAGTTGTCGCAAGCATCTCACGTGCGAAGTAAACTAACCCATATCCTGTAGCTTCTGGCCTAATTAGGGAGCCCCCGTAAGACCTCCCCTTTCCGGTTAGGACGCCCGTGAACTCGTTGGCTAGTTTCTTGTACATTCCAAACATATACCCTATCTCTCGTCCCCCGACACCAATATCCCCAGCTGGGACATCTAAATCAGCACCAATATGCCTCCATAATTCCATCATAAAAGACTGACAGAATCTCATTACTTCAGAGTCCGACTTGCCCTTTGGGTTGAAGTCAGAGCCTCCCTTTCCTCCTCCCATAGGCAACCCAGTAAGGCTATTTTTGAAGACCTGCTCGAAAGCTAAGAATTTCAATATGGATTGATTTACACTTGGATGGAACCTAAGGCCACCTTTGTAAGGTCCGATAGAGCTACTCATTTGAATTCTGAATCCCCTATTTACATTGAGGTTTCCATTATCATCATACCAGGGGACTCTGAACTGAATAATTCTTTCAGCCTCTACCATTGCCTCAATTACGGGCATGTACTCGGGGTATTCCTCTATTACTGGAGAAAGACTCTCGAGGACCTCCTCAACTGCCTGATGAAACTCAGGTTGGTTCGGGTCTCTTGCAATTACGCTGTCATATACTGATTTAATTCTGCTATCCATAGCACTCACCAGCGGTTGAAAATTACTTTTTTTATTCCCGCTGACTGTCCGAGTGGACTTACCCTTTTGAATCATGTCCCAACAGGAAGTGCTTGAAAGCATCAATCAAGAGAATAGAATACTCTCCGATACTTGTGAAACCTTGTCTTCATATCCTGGCAAGGTCATGACATAGAATACGGCCTGACTAACCTGTCTGTTTCTGAGTGCCTCAGCAATTGGAGTATGTTCCCTCAACCATCTAGTTCTCCCATCATCGCCAATAATTCTAATATCGACCTGGGACATTCTTGGCTCAGCTAATAACAGCTTGATGTTTGGTACGTCTATGGCAACGTAACCAGGCTCCAGACCCGATCTCCTAGCAATCTCGTCCTCAAATTCCCTTCTCTTATTAGAATTAGAAGCAAGTTCTGCTAGTAAATTGATATCTTCTTCACTTAGATCTTGCCTTCTCCTGGATAAGCATACTTTCAGGAGTTGCCTATACTTGAGCCTCCTAATCATATCTCTGGCGAAATCACCCGCCTCATGCAGAACTTGCCAAATCTCAGCGTCCACTCTCCTCTGGAGATCAAAAGAATCTGGGGTGTTTTCTTCACTTCGCTCTACTGCCCTTGAAAGCATTACCTCGGTAACTCTGGTGACCCGATGGAAATATACTGCACTGTACATCAGACCCCTTGCTACTAGCATTCCTTCTAGAGCGGGGAGGCCTCCTTCTTCCACTGAAATATCACCTCCATGTCTTTCTAGGCACATTATTAGCCTTCTGTGATCTATTACGCCATGCTTTACGCCAGTAAAGTGTGAGTCTCTAAGAAGGTAATCAATTTGATCGCAATCTACAGGGCCGTGAATTAGGTGAGCCATGGTCTTGTCGTTTTGAACAAAATTTGTTCTCCCTTCGGACCATGAAAGAAGATTTCTCTCTGAACCCATGGCACCTGGACCTCTGATTAGGCCGGCGACCTCCTTAGGATCTATGCCATGATTCTCAAGAATCTCGGGAACGATTACTCTCTTCTGAATTGAAGAGTCTTCGCCATCCCTTAGTACATCATAGTCCCCAAGAATTATCCCCTCTGTAATTGACATGTGATCTAAACCACCTCTCTCGTGTAAGATATGCTCCAATGTATGAGAATATGGCCCGTGCCCTACATCATGCAATAGTGCCGCTACGCTTACTGCATCGGTCTCATAACTATCGAGTCCGAGAGATTCTGCCATCATACTAGCAACATGTGATACGCCGAGGGAGTGCTCAAAGCGGGTATGGTGCGCCCCCGGGAATACTAAATGTGCTAGTCCGAGTTGTTTGATGTGACTTAGCTTATTCATCTCAGGGGTTTTGAGGAGCTCCTCTCTGACTCCGTCAATCCTGAACTGTCCATGGATTGCGTCATTGATTGTTTTCATTGCAAGCCCGGTATATGCGAGAGTGTGCCCCTCCTTAATGCAACTGCTGATCTTATTGCAGATAATTGTAATACAATTGCATTTCATTTGAGATACAATTAATACCCCCCTCCCCTTTCGACGGACTAGAAGGTAGCCAGTATGTCCGGTCACAGCCCAATGGTTTCGCTGAGAATACCCGAAGATCATCTTCTGGAGCTAGATCAATTAGTTGGCTTGGATGGAATGAGAAATCGTTCCGATGTAATCCGAACAGCGGTTAGGAAATACCTCTCTGATGAGCATCACATTAGTGGCGATAGAGTAGAAGTTAAACTAGGGCCGGATCTAAGTTCTAGGATGGAAGATTTCTGCAAGTTGCATGGAGAAAAACCCGACTCGGTTTTGAGGCAGGCGGCCAGGGAACATATCAGAATTGTCACTCTTGAAGATGCTAAAGTTACAGATTTAATTTATTCCAGAATGAATGAACTGAGAGAAAGAAGCAATGATGATTCAAACGCTATATGAGGCGAGGGAAAATGTGTGAGGATGGGATGCACGGAACCACCGCGGGGGGGCCTGATGGCCCCCTCGCACCCAAATATTACGGCCTAAATGGACTCAGAGATAGGGCGATCAAAGCTCTAAGAAACGGTTTCTAGTGATTGATGGCTACCCAATCTTCTTGGTCGTCCTTTTCACGGTAAAGGTATGAGTGATGGTGCCGTGCGTAATTCTGGCATATTTTTCGCTCATGAAGTAGCCAGAAAATCTCAGTTTGAGATGATTTCAGATGGGATTGATACTCTTACTGAAGGAGGCTTCCTCTTAGCGGCCGCTCCAACTGGGATAGGTAAGACGGCCGCGGCGCTCGCTTCAGCACTCCAAGCGTCATTTGACAATAATCTGGCTACTGAAAAACCGAAGATAATTTTCATGACAGGGAGGCAGTCTCAACATAGAATAGTAGTTGATACTGTTCGTCAAATTAACTCTAGGATACCAGATGGGGTACCAAAAATTTCACTGATAGATATTATCGGTAGGGAAGCGATGTGTGAATATGTGGATCGTTCTACAGGAAAATGTAGTTGTGAAGGAGACATAGTTGAGGAAACTCGTAAGTCTAGGCGCTCAGACCTGAGAAAGAAGTTACTTGAACAACCTAGACATGTTGACTGGAATGTAAAATATGGTAGATCTAGAAAGGTTTGCTCTTGGGCCACGGCCAGAATGGCGGCAGCTCATGCAGACATTCTTGTATGCGACTACAATCATGTTTTCGTAGAAGGAGTGAGGGAGGCATCCCTACCTGCAATGGGCATTGAATTGGAAAACTCAATTCTAATTGTAGATGAAGCTCACAACCTACCTGATAGAATTAGGAGTGGATTAGAAAGAAGGGTTACCGATGACGTTTTTAGAAGGGCGCTGGATGATATAGAGGAGTATAAGGGAAATTTAGAGAAGGCTAATTCTGAACTAGACTTGCCCGAATCTGGGCAACTTAGGGATGCGAGGCAACTAGAAATGCAGGTTAAGTCACTACAGGCTCCTATGATGAATTGGTTGGAAGAAAGGAAGGAGGAGAATGGGATGACTAAAGGAGATGATATGAGGGTGCCTACTCAAGATTTCCTAGATGTATTCTATAAGGCAACTGAAGGAGTACTAGATGAAGATGATGATGACGATATATCTAGAATTTTGTTGATGGTTAGGCGTTTATTCTCTGTGACAATAGACGAGGAAGAAGATTCTGATGACGAAGAGCAGAATGATTGTACCAGAATAGCTGAGATGCTAGAAATTTGTATAAGATTCAGAAGCAGTTCTGCTTTGTCTTTGGTATTTGACGAGCTTCTCGATATTCCTCGAATTACTTGCCATCTTCTTGATCCGAGCGTAGTAGGAAAATCGGTGTTTGAGAGTTGTCGTGGATCGATTCTGATGTCTGGGACGCTCTTCCCTCCTATGATGTATTCAGAGATACTAGGCATACCTGCGAAGAGGTCAGTATGCAAGATATATTCATCAGACTTTCCAGTTGAAAATAGGCCGGTGCTAATCGCGAGTGATGTAACTAGTAAGTTCACTGAGCGTGAAAGAAGTATCCCTCTCATAGGACAACATGTCAGAGCAGTTATTGAGAATACAAATGGAAATGTTGCCATCTTCGCACCCAGCTATACTATGTTGGAAAGAATACATTCAGATTTCGTAAATTTGGGATGGAGTAGTAAAAAAATTCTCAAGGAAGAGCAAAGAATGAGTAAGGGTGGCGTAGAATCTATGATTTCAAAACTCTATGAACAGAAAGAGATGGGAGGAGCTGTAATCTTTGGAGTCCTAAACGGTAAGCTTTCAGAGGGAGTCGACTATTCAGATAATGTCCTAGATGCATTAGTTTGCATAGGCCTTCCACTTGCCCCGCCTAGTGCCAAGCAGGATTCTTTGATAGAGTACTTTACTAAGAAATTTGATAGAAATAGAGCCTGGAAATATGCCAGTCTCCAACCCGCCGTAAATAGTGTTCTTCAAGCCCTTGGACGGCCAATAAGGAAGAAGGAAGATAGGGCGATAATTGTATTATTAGAGAATAGAATATTGGAGCGCCGGGTGAGTGATTGTATGCCTACAATGATGAAGATCCAAACCTCGAACCCTTCCAGAACTGCAGAGAGAGTAAAGGCGTTCTTTGAGATCTAGTGAGCAATGGGTTCATGCCAGACCATCTCTTCCGTAGCTCATGGAGTGGGTCAAAGTTTCGATTGGGGCGGAGGATGGTAATGTTCCTCAGATACCCAAACTTTCAGGATCAGGTGATGGCTTGGATTCTGATGCCTCGTCATCACATCAAAGATTCTTTTCTGATATTTCTCACATGACAGAAGTGATTGATAATCATGAAAGATCCACAAAGAAGGTATTGATTCCTGGGAACGATTCATTGGGCGGTTTTGGCTCGATTAAATCCTTTGAAGAGAGAGTCACTGCAATAGGTTCTGAGTCCCTCGGGGAAGGATTGGAGATACCTCTATCGAAGTCTGTCAGAGAAGAGGTGCTTCTTCTAGAGGCGACTACAGAATCAGGGCAGTTAATCAGATTAGTTGCTCCAGAAAAATTTGGAGGAAGGGTTGAGTCATTCAAGCTACCAACTGGAACTTCCTTGAATGAGGCTTTCTGGGACGGAGATAGGTTGAAGATCACCTTCAACTACTGATCATCAATTATTTTTCCTTTGGACCTTAGTGGAACTTCCTCTAATTGATCGATCTCTTGTAATACCGAGTTAAGAGCCATTTGCGCGCTTTCCCTGTGTTGGTTTCCAAGAACGTGACTTGAGTACCTCGCTTCTTCGAATATCCTGTCCAGAGATAGTAAAGCCTGTTCGCTTATTGGAAGTGCGCTTCTGATTGCCATTTCGAATTCTCTTACGGTTTCGAAATCTCTTCTGAGGAAGCCTCTGCTCATTAATATCTTACAAAGTCCTTCATAGCAGTTGAATATCGCTTCCCTAACTTCGTCTCCAGCCGCTAGAAGTTCTGCCGTATAGCTAAAGACCCCTGCCAATTCATCAATAGCGGCCTTCTTTCTATTCCTTATGGTGACCACTAGAGCGGAAACGCCTATCATAAATGCTACCATGAGAATAGAGATTATTGCGGGCCTCAGTAGAGAGTCGGAAGCCTCGGCCTGATAGTTTATGTTAACTTCACTAAATTGGGCTAGTTGAGTGGCATTGACTGGATCAATAATATCTGAGTCTGAGCTGAACTCAATTTTCAACTCGCCCCAGAAATCCCTATCCCAGAATGAGTGTTCATCATGGAATGATTCAAACTGATAGTTGAAAATTCCATTCACATCAGTCATCCCAACGACAGTAAAGAGATTGTGTGTATCATTAGTTAGTCTAGCAGTAATTGAGACTCCCTCCACAGGAGGTGCACGATTATCATCAGAGGCAGTTACATTGATTTTTCCAGAAATCTTAGACTGTCCTCTCTCGATGAAGATTTTATCGGGAATGAATTCAAAGTCGACACTGACTAGAATCTGTAGATCGAATTCTATTGATGCCCCATTTAGGAATCTCTCGGCATCTGGTTCAACGTCTATAGTGAAGATTGAGTTGCCTGGGGGCATGTATGTCTTTGCATTGGAAGTAATCAGGAACTGGCCTGTGGCTTGGTCCCATGAAATAATTGCATTGGGCTCTAGAGAACCCTCCCACAGGAGTGACATCTCCATCTCTTCCATTGTATTTCCGTCGCCTCCAATTTCTAGTACTCTACCTCTAACTCTGATTGGCCTGGTCTCATCACTTCTAACTACCTCGTCAGAAATAAGGAGTATTTCCACATTGATATCTGCTCTTGAGAAAACTGTAGTATTTGTTGAGTCGGATAAATATAGCTCCTCTCCATAGAAATTGACTGAAACTAGATGCTCTCCGCGGGATATCGAATATCCTAATTCGTGCGTGAACGAGAAAGTCCCGTCTGCTCCAGTGGTCACCACTAGTATCTCAATGCCATCCAATAGGAATGAGATGTCCCTATTCTCTAATCCGGGGGTACCGGGAGTATCAGAATCATATAGCCTCCCAGAGAAGCTCCACGTTCCGCCCCTAGTTGCTACGCTATTCTCGACATTTAGTGTAATCGTAGTGTGATATGCAATTGTGAGATTTGTTTCTACTGAGGTCTGTCGATAGTAACCTTGGTCGGGAGATATTACAGTTACAGGATGGACTCCTACATCGAGGAATTCGGAGACAACCCAAGAAAGGTGCCAACTACCATCTTCTTCGGTCACTGTAGTTCCTATCAATATGCCATCAACAAATATCTGTAGTGAGTGATTTGAAAGCCAACCATCGGGAAGATTATCTCTCACATCCCCCCTAAGATTCAGTACGTCTCCAACGGCGACTGGTATTGGATCTTCCACGGTCAGAGTTGTTGGGGAGAACACAGTGAAGATTGTTGTTGAATTTGATCCAAGAATGAATTCCTCTCCCTGGAATAATAATGTGACTTCCCTTGGTCCGAGAGGCATATCAGAAGGAACGGGGAAGAATAGACTGAATGAGCCATTTCCATCTACATTTAGGGATGTCAGCATTTGGCCATTCATGTAAGCGTCAAGGGTCCTATTTGGAAGTGGCCTTCCTGCACCGTCGGTTAAAATTCCTTCAATCAGCAGAAGCTCATTTCTATCTATTTCTCCCTGAGGAGTAGTTAGTACCACCTGTGAAGTCTGTGTTACATTGAATGGAGAGGTAACAATTGAAGATAGGTAATACTCTGGATTCAGTGAGTCTCCTTGCCCCATGGGGTCGACCCAAGTAAAACCGCCTAGGAACTCAATGCTGAATGTATGCTGACCATAGTCCGTGTCAAGTGGAAGATCGTATGTGATTTCCCATGTCCCGGATGTAGAGTTTGAAATGTCAATGTACAGTGGACCCACATCGATTCCATCAATGTAAAGATGGACAACCCCTCCCTTTGTAGAACCGTCCTCCACCAAGGGCAATCCGTACTCATCTAAGAGTGTGCCACTGAATATCACTCGCTCCCCAGCTACAGCAGAACCAGATATATTCGACACTTCTATTACAGTCGGAGCCAGGATGATTATCCTAGTCCAAGTTTGGTCTCCGGATAAGCCAGTAGTTCCATTAATTCCATCGAAAACTGCCGTTACAGTCATCGGTCCTGGGTCCCTATTTGGATCGGTTGACAGGCTCGTATTAATTAGGCCGTTTGAATCTGTAAATCCTGACCAAGTCTCGAGTCCATCGACTAGGATTTTAACTTCCACATTACCAACATTTTCTCCGGCATTATCCATAATCGAAATATTCAGATCTGATGGATCCCCTCTGATAGTTCTTGCATCGGGGTCCAAATCGGTTGGATTGATGATGGAAATCATTGAGAAGCCCCTGCTATCGAAGGTTCCATTGCTTGAGCTTGAGCTGTAATAATTCACAGTAGGCGTGTAAGTTGCCGAGATATTATGAGTCCCCCTCGGGAATGTCATATCTAAGAAAATCCTAGCCGACCAACTACCATTAGGATCTACAGCTCCTCCAGAAACTGAGAATCCTGTAGAAACATTATCGATCACGAAGGTTAGACTTGGCGAGAGTGGGTTTCCTGACCTATCAACAATGCCACTACCGTTACTTGAGGTCAGATTGCCAGATACGTCTAGGAAATCACCTGCAGTCGGATTGGCGGTAATTGGACTAAATGATATGGAGGTTGGAGATCTAACAATTATGGTATTAATGTACGTGAATGAAGTATGTAGAGTCTCAGTTCCATTTGTCCCATTGAACATTAGCATGACTGAAATCGCTCCCAAAGGATGAGAGTGTGGAACGTCGAATGAGAAATTAACATAGCCACCAGAATTGGAAGAAATTTCCGATGTCATCCAGGTATCATGGAATTTAGCGGATACGTTCATCCCTGCGATTTCCCTATCATTGTTGGATGACTCTACAAGCTTAGCGCCGAAGGAAACTGAGGACCCTCGGTCCACTATTGTATTTATCAGTGGAACCCGATCTATGAATTGGACAACTCCTCTTACCAAAATTGAGTCAGAACCTGTTCCTGTCAGATAGAACGGACTACTCCCGTTTTCAACACTAACTACTACCGTCTTGAGTCCGTTTGAAACTCCATCTCCTAATGGATCGGTCGGTACTGAAATTGAAAATGTACCATTTGGAGAAGTTGCAAAACCGGTTACTAGCTTCTCACTAGGGTCATTTAGGAAGAATATCTCTATTGAGACTGGTCCACTAACTGTCCTATTGATATCGAAGGAATCCATTACTTTACCTGTTACTAAGAATGACTGCCCTGCGGTTACTTCGGGAAGAGGGGAGTTATCTATCCGAACGTTGCTCGCAACCTGAACTGTTAGGTTCATGTAGCTCTCGTTAGCAAGCCACCTTCCCGCATCTTGAGTTTCAAGAGAGTCGGTTAAGTCGTCTGGAGCTAGGATGAGTACGTCATAGTAGCCAGGAGGAGCATCGCTGGGGATTGTTGACTGGAATTCAACAACGCCATCATTTCCAGTGACAGACGTATTCATTAATTGCTGAAGAGGACCACCCCAATCAAAGTATATTTCCACGGTGGCGTTAGATAGCCTCTCGTTACTCTCGAGATCCCTAACTGTAGCTGAAGCGGTCAGATTTTCTCCTGCGACCACTATTGCACTAGTATTGGTAGCTTGAACATCGAACATGGTCTGAATCCCTATGTCTAGAGAATTTTCTGTAGCAGGATCGAAGAAGTAGGGTATTCCTCCCGGTGAGTTCTTTTCAAAGTCTAAGATCAGAATCGCCTGATAAACTCCAGAGCCAATCCCACTAGGCATCGAGAACGATACATTGTATTCTCCAGTGGTAGTATCTAACCACTCTGATCCCAATGCATATCTATCTGGGGGAAGGGGGTTTCCATCTGGTCCAGCAGGTAAGCTTGATGGGACATCTAGGAAGAGAGAAACAGAAGTGTTGTTGCCTAAAACAGTGGAGTTCAGATCGGAATCTATGACCGATCCTGAGATCCAAGTAGAATTGCCCATTGGGACCCACTCCGTACCAAGATTGAAAATCGGCGAGGCCCTACCTTGAATCCTGACATTGTCAGTTGTTTGGTTAGGACTTATCCAAGTAGAACCATTGTAGCTCAGTACCCAAGAATAGTCGCCTGCAGGAGTCAGGAGCGATGGGGACCAAGAAGGTACTATTTTGGGAACATCTGGATCGGAGATATTCCAGACTTCAGTGTCGTTAACAGACAAGGAGAAGAATCCCGGGAAAGTGGTAATTTCTGCTCCAGTGTGATCGGAAAGGGAGACTAAGATATCTGATGTGGATCCTTTAGGAGCTGGAATCATAGTATAATTAAACACGATGTAGCTCTTTATGCCATGTTGATCAATCACCGTAGTTTCATCCTTGGCGAAAAGCTGATCGGCCAGATATTGATACCTTATCTCTACAAGTCCTGCTGGAATAGGGACATCAGAATCAAGGAAAGTCCAATTCACGGCGAATTGTCCAGGATTAGATAGCCAATCACTGTCATTCAGATACCAAGAGTTGAGGGTTTGGAAAGGAGCATTGGTACCCGATCTCCTCATCTGCAATGTCAAGGTCCCATTCAGAGACTCCGGGGTCTCGGATTTACTAAGGGCGGTACCGTTGAGATAAATTCTATTATTGATCTCCAGTAGTGTATTGTTCAATCCCTGACCTTCCAGTGAAATGGTTAGATTTGGAGCCTGGGTGAGATTCAGATTGATTGTTTCTGAGGATGGCCTGATATGAAAAACAGGACCTGATGCATTATTTAGATCGAACTGATGCCAACCAGTGTAATCAAGCGTGGCGGGAATGAGTCCTTCTTGCTCGCTTTCGTTGATAGATACTGAGAACTCGAAATATCCCCCTGGGCCGATGCTAGATATCAGACTAACTGGGCCATCTTGGGAAGTAGTATAATTCATCAGTATCTGCATACTATCAATCAGTGAAATATCATTGTAAGGGATATTTTCGAGAGAAACCGAGCCAGTAATAGTGGTATTAACACCTATTCCTATTTTTGGCTCTGTGAGTGGCCGTGGCTCACTTATAGTTAGGGTGATATCATCGGTAACGTTTACGTTCCATCCTGAGAAAATACCTTGTGAGCCCACATAATCAAGTGTCTTAGTCATAATAACCAATGAGGAATTACCAGGATTGACTGCTTCGGTAGGCATTCCCGTGATATTGAATGAGCCGTTGGAGTCAGTTACTGCCGTGCCTACAAGATGCTGGGAAACTGCAGCCAAACCTGGTATTTGATCAGTCATATTTGATTCGACGAGATACATCTCAACGCCTACTCCTGCGACAGACGTCTGATTATCTGTGAATCTTAGAGTGCCATTCATCCATATCGACTGGCCTGATAGGTCTCTGTCCACCCACAGTGGGCCCCAAGACTCGTTTGTTACCTCAACGAGTGACATTGCAGGACAGGCCTCAAATGGAATCCATCCCAAATCTGCATTTCCAAGATTTTGGTTAGTTTGTAAGTGAACCTCTACCCATGAAGAGAAATCTTTTCCGTAAACCTCGAAAGCTTCACCGTTCCAATAACCTCCAGAGAATCCTGTTACCTTCCTAACAGGGATATCGGCAGTTCTTAGCATGACGGCAAAGAGCGAAGTGAATTGGTCACAGCTTCCCTCGAATGAATTATTGAGAATCCAATAGGCCATATCCGACTCTTCTTCTAAACCAGATGGAACATTGGTTCCATTGTTATTTCTCAGGAATGTAATGGTGTCATTACCATCTGAGATGAAGTCAGCTATGGCAGATACTTTATCCCAGGCCGATAATGCCCCGGAGTCATTGATTATCGATTGCGTTATTCCTGAGACGAATTCATTCATATTGCCCCTTGATGTAAAGAAAGGAGGGAGATCGGTAGCATAGTCAGTTCCCGTAAACACGGTAGAGTTGTCCCTAATTGCCTGAGTGATGTTTACTTGTGGAGTAGTGATAAACATTGTATCGATCGAAGAGCCGTCCACAATTATGTCCCTTGTGAAGTTAGAAAAATTCAACCCTGCAGTTGGATCGGTCCAACCTGTGAAATTTACCGTATTGTGAGGGAGGATAAGCTCCTCCCCAACATCTGCCACTCCCGGTCCTCTGTAACTTATCTCCCAGCCCATTAGGGTTGAGTTGTCCCAGAATTGCTGATCTGAGACCCCTTGTGTGGTCGAGAATCCGGGAGTCATTTCAGTATTGCCTACAAGAGAGGTATTCACGCCCCATGATATTCCCGTGTATTGATCGTACGTGTGCCATCTCCAGTAGATTGTATTCTCAGGATTTAGGATAGATGATTGATTTGTAGCATAGAGGTATATGGAATTAGGAGAAATATCATCTGATGGGTCCCAAGGATTGTTTGGAGAGTCTTCACACTGGCCGTCCCAGTAGTCTGAGGTACACTCCTGTCCATCTGGGACACCCCCTCCATCAGTATCGGGATCTCTCCAATCAGTTCCAGTAGAGTTTTCGATTGTATCTGGGATTCCATCTCCGTCCGTGTCAACCGGATTTCTATCATCATTAGGGTTATCTTGAGGATTAGTTCCATCAATATATTCTTGGAAGTCTGTCACCCCTCCATTATCGGTATCCGACAAATTCCACAGGGTGAAGTAAGTATCGTTAGTGAAGTTCCCCCCCATGCCAGGAAACGATACTACGCAACCTGTTGTATTTTCAAAGTAATTATTCAATCCATCCCCATCGGAGTCAAGTAAGTTTTCACAAGGATCTAGGGGATCAGTACCGTTTAGGATTTCATCTAAATCGCCTACTCCATCGGAATCAGTATCCACAAGATTTGGATTGGTAGGGAATCCCCATGTGGACAGGTACTCTTCCCAGTCTGCAAGGCCATCCCCGTCTGAATCAGAGTAGTCATCATCACAAATTGGATCATTAACTGCTCCTATGGTAGCATTCCAACACCACGAGAAGTTAGTGAATAGGACTGTAGATGTATTGGCTGGAAGGTCTACATTAACACTTCTTAATGCATCTGAATCTATGCTTTCAAATCTAAACTCTACTAGAGTCCCATTAGATTGAACATAATATGCCATTGGGGCATCTGTCTGTCTCCAATCGAGGGGTGATTGATCTAATTCAGAAGTCGAGTTGAGGGTTAGAGAAGATGTGACTGCATCCCAACCTACTATTTGGAGAGTAAGTTCCTGTTCCGATAAGCAGGGATCAGAGTTATGGAAAGGTAGGATCTCGTCACCATCCGATACACCTCCACCATCTGTATCGAAAACGTTCCAAAGTGTGCAGGTCATATTCTCCTCCCAATTCTGAATGCCGTCCCCATCAAAGTCCCCTGCGTCCTCTATCCTAGTTGGATCGGTTTCGTTCATGTCAACAATGCCATTACCATTGAGATCCTCCTCCCCATCATCGAATTGATCCCCGTCTGTATTGTTATTCCTTGGGTCACTAGCTTGCGGAGGATCCCCATACTGGCCATTGACCTCGACTCCATCTTCTATACCATCAGAGTCAGTATCAACAGAGGTAGGATCTGTTAAGAGAATTAATGCCTCATACGAGTCATTAAGTCCGTCTCCATCTGTATCATTTGACTGCGGATCAGTGGATGTAATGCCATCTACCTCAGCAGTTAGAAATTGACATCCCCCTGGCCCAAGTGACAATACCGGATTACAAGGCGATTCAGTCGCCGTCATAGCTAGTGGACCGGGCCTGAAATATTGGGTAGGAGGAGTTGTAGAGCCATTTCTAGTTCCCCATGCCGGATTGACATATTCCTTCAGATTAATCAGTCCATCGCCATCTGGATCTCCAAATGTACCATCCATATTACTGTTAGATGTCGGATCTAATCCATTAGCAGCTTCCCATCCGTCTGGCATTCCATCTCCATCAGTGTCCCACCCATCTGGATCCTCGTCAGCGATACCATCGCCGTCGTCATCATCACTAGAGCAGTTAGCATCTCCGTCGCCATCTCCATCAAAGTTATCCACCATTCCATCTTTATCGTCATCAAACGTGTTGAAACAAATATTTCCTCTGGGATCTTCATCTGCACCATCGGAATTTAGACCTTGAATGAGTTGCATGGCACTTTCTTCATCCCAATCTCTGACTGGGACGGTACCATTCCACCATACACCATTATCTAGAACGTTGGGAGTAGATGGCAAATCCCATCCAGAAGGCATAGAGTACTGATACTCATTGAGATTGGTAAATGCATCCCCATCCGGATCTCCAGTAGATCCATTATCGCCGTTCTGAGATAGAGGATTTAGTCCATACTGCCACTCCCAACCGTCTGGAAGTCCGTCATTATCTGAGTCCCAGTCTTGGGGTTGTGTATTGATATAGAATTCTAGGCCATAAGATAGTCCGTCTCCATCCTGATCTGATGATGCCAGAGCCTCCCAAGCACTGAACTCCAAAGCTGAATAAGAAGACAGTAGCATCAAGAGCGAGAATGTAATTGCTGAGCGATGTTTTCTGGCCGACATTGCATCTTTTGAAAGATTTACAATAGAGCCCACGCTACTCACCTCTTACCTAGGGCGGAAAGTAGGGCTCTTAAGAGGAATGGAGCGTCGTTCGGACGTTGCCTCAAACTATTAGACGAGTTCAATGTCGTCATCATCATAGACATCGTCCTCATCTTCTTCCTCCTCTTCCAGAGAAACCACCGGGGCGGGTATATCATCTACATCTTCTATGTCATCTTCTGAGTCATCTGAAATAGCATCCAGATAAGCCATGTGAGACTTCCATCTTCGACGATTCAATGCTGATTGAGTGCCAGCAATCAGAAGCATAATGGCGATGATACCGACTACATATGTCGACAGTCTTGGATGAGTGAACTCATTCACTAAACGTTCTATCAAGGAGTCAATGCCAATAGTCATTACAACGGTTGCCTTTGCAGTAGAATCATCAGGCCAGCTTTGGTCGGTATCGAAGGGCGTTGCACTAACCATTATGTTAGAAGAGTCCCCATTATTGGAGGACTCCGGAACAGAGACCTCTAGGACGAATGTAACCTCATCAAAAGCCTCAAGGACGACTAGAACTGATCCCGAGGGACCATCAATCTCAACACTCCATGAAGAGGAGTCAGATTCGGCCTCAAGAAGAATCGTGAGTGGACTATTTCCAAGATTCTTCACTTTCATCTGGATCTCTACTGTGTCTCCTGGAGATAGTAGCCTATTAGGAGAAACCTGTACGATTTCTAGTGTTGGTTCATCGGAGTCTATTTCGAAGACCATCGGGAGATCAAAATATCTAGGGTCTTCATCTGGGGTGTCCTCTACAACCCTAAGGTATACGGTGTGATTCCCAAACTCAACCTGGCTAGTAAGAGTGATGGTCACAAAAACTTCGGTCTCATCACCAGGTGCTAGAGAGACTCTTGGAACTGCATTCCCCGAGTCATCCTCTATTCTGAACTGCCATTGTCCATAGGCCGCGTTCCTATCTTTATTCTCCTCTAATGAAGCGGGATTCTGAATCCTCCACCATGTGGCCGATTCTCCAGATGTCATTGTGTTCGTAATTTTAGCCCTCAGGGAGACTTCAGCATTTCCCGAACCAGGAGAACATAGAGAGACTGTAATGTGTCCAAGTGGGGAGCCGTCACAATCATACGAAACCTCTGCTCTGATTCCAAATGTTCTCTGGATTGTGAATTCAATTGTAGATGACAGGTTACTCTGGCCGGTGCTGACTACTTCTAATTCGACAGTACCTATATCTGGATCCAGCCTATCAGATGAAGGTTTGACGAGGATTCTGAGAGTTTGTGTCTCATGCCTGTCAAGGAGAGCAGTGTGGAAAGTCCCGTCTCCATCATCCTCCAGAATTCTCTCGCCTGTGTCATTGTCATATACCTGAATAATGGCTTTAGCCCTTTGAAGAACGTCAATCTTGAACTCATCTGCATCAAAACCTGTATTGAATATCTCCATCAAGAAAGGAGTGAACTGATCATAGTCAACATAGCTGTTTGCAGAGGCTTCGAAGTCGTCTGGTCTTGAAGAATTAGCTACAGCAACCTCATGGTCTTCCGACCATATTGAAACTTGGGGAGGTTGAAAAACATCCATCTTCTTCAGGTCTAATTGCAATGTATCTTGATGCACTACCTGCAACACCCCATCTACTTCGGCCTCAGCTACAGCCCTGATGTCAATCGAGCTTGGGGCGCCAGTGAGATCTTCTGGCGCGGTTAAGGTAAGAATCGGATTGAGTATGTCCCCCCCTGAGTTTAACGTGTATCCTCCGGGAGAATCGAACTCTATAAGCCACGAACTAGGGAAGTTTGTCAATACTTCTAGCTCCACGTCCATTGATTTGGTAGAGTCCCCCCTATGTACCATCTGAAGAGAGATGGGAGTTGTCTGCTCTGGGGCTATGTACTCAGTTGACCTGTCTTGCCGGTGATTTAGTGCAACCCCCCACTGTTCCATATTTACAGGTTCATGCTCGACTATCACACTGTTTCCCTGAATATCAGATACTTCGAGCTCGACCGAGTATTCGCCTGAAGGAATCCCACTTGGGTATGACCAGAGATACTCGCCGAAAATGCCTTGACTTGTATCCTCAATGTCCTCATCATCCTCGTCGATAACATGATCAATTCTGTAAATCCCATTGGGGTCTCTCATCAACAATCTTATCGAATCGACATCATATCTCCCGAAGCTACTTTTGACATCGAATGAGAATTGCATTACTCTTTCAGAGAGGATGTCGTTGGGGTACCAATCCAGCTCGGCTCCTTCGGCTAGCTCCGCCCCCTCTCTTTGTAGCAGAACCAAGCTATTAGCGATTGCATTGGCTTCAATTTCCAGAGTGCTGAATCTCTCATCACCATCAATTTCGTTCCATGCCACTTCTGCTTCACAGCTCGATGAACCTCCCCATGGACTCCCGCCTCCGCTATCGCAACCGGACATATCAGCATCGATAATTAGTTCCAAGCGTTCATCCTTGTCTATTGTGAATGTCTCATCACTTCCAATATCAATTTCAAATGTCTCATGATCGAAACTACAGCTTTGAGTTAGTCCGGGATTACAGGCTTCTGAAGACCAAGATGCCGATCCAACCTGAGATCCAGATGCTTTTAGTGTGAGAGTCCAGTCAACAGTAGCGGTATCGGGGCCTGTAGATCTCAGAAATATCCCGATTGGCAGATAGTATGAGCCAGAGCCCGAACCATGGTTGGGCCTACCTGCTATCTCAAGACTGGAAAGCATCGGACTAGTCTTGAATTCGATACTGCTACTTAATGCGCTCATTGACTCCTGTCCCCCTGACTCAGGAACTTGTGTAGTAATGTATCCATCTCCTCCTGCAGATGAGTTCTGAGATGCGATATACATCGTATAGAGGTTCATCTGGACATCGCTAGAAGCGCTGAAAATAGTGGTTTCATTTAGCTCACTATTGGAAACTGTAGATGCCCCATATGGAACAAGCAGGACTAGGCAAAGAGCCAATGCCATCGCCTTGCTCTTACGAACGTAGTTCGCTGTACTCATCCGTTGCACGATTAACCGCCCATACAAGTGGCGTTAAAGCGTTCGTGCGCCTTGGACCGCTGATACGTCAATTATGGGGGTCGGCAATATGACTCAATCTGAGGCTTTGAAGCGCTCGATTCAAGGAGTATGACCCCTTCCTAGTAACCTGCAGAGGTACCCGAGCTGGTCAAAGGGGCCGGACTTAAGCTCCGGTGCATAGTGCTTCGCAGGTTCAAATCCTGCCCTCTGCACCATCATCTCTTCCTAAACATCTGACACCCGAATTTTGCATCGCCTTCCAGGATATCCATCTTGGTGATTTTAATTGATGCCTCGGAAACTTGGAGCGGAATCATTAGCTTATCCAATATTCTTGAGCCTAAGGACTCGAGCAGTGAGAGTCTTGTTCCACTAATTGAGTCCTCTATTGATTCCAGTAAATACTCATAATTCACCACATCAGTAATTGTATCAGATTTGGGGGATTCTGATCCGGGTACCAATACTTCGATATCAAAACGTAACCTTTGGGGATGGCCTATCTCATGAGGGTGGATTCCGATATCGACTTCTCTGAATAGTTCCCTTAGAAAAATCACTGTGCTTCCGTGCCCCTTCTCAACAGTAAAATGACTCGATCCATCTGAATAGTGGTCCATCTTATTCCTCCGTCTCAAAGACGACGTCCCTTCTCCTAGATAAGAATCGTTCACCAGAATCTGCATAAATTATCTGTCCAGTTACTGACTTTGCCGACATGAGGTAGACTACGGCCTCTGCGATATCTGTAGCCGTGGGGCCTGCTTTCAAAGGAGACTGGGATTGCGCTTTCTCAAAGCCCTCCATTGTTTGCTCCGGACTTGGCAGAGTGTGGCCGGGGGCCACTGCATTTACCCTGATCGAAGGGGCCAGTCCCCTAGCAAGTGTTTCAGTCAATCCAGCCATGGCGAAACGCGAGGCAGTATACGATAGATAATCTGGGTTTGGCTGGGAGATCTTTTGGTCTAAAATGTTGACCACCGAACCAACCTTGCCTAAAGGAAGATTTCGACTTAGCTCTGAAATTAGTAAAGTTGGCGATAGGGCATTTACATGCATGTGGCGATTCCAAGATTCTAATGAAACATTGGAAATATCATCGAAGTTGAATAGTGAAGCATTATTGACAACTCCAGATACCGGGCCCAGTTCTTGTTTAATTTCTTCAAATAATTTAGCGGGCATGTATTGATCTAATAAGTCCCCAGAGAAACAGGCGGCCCTGCCTCCTCTGGAATTGATTGTATGTGCTAAATTGGATGCCTCATTTTCAGAAGAATTGTAGTGTATTGCAATAGTATATCCACAATCGGAAAGGCGCAAGCAAATCTCTCTTCCGATCCTCACTGCGCCTCCTGTGACTAGTATGACAGCCGCATCCATGGGCTCGGGAAGAGTTTCACTCCTATTACGGGTTGTATTGGACGACCCCAAAGGGGTCGATGAGAACGATTAATTCCGTACCTCTATCCGGCACATATGATGGCGATGCGACTACCGACCGTTGGCTCATCTCAAATTACTATGAATTCCTGTTCTGGAACTCTTGTTGAGAGTACTAAAGATAGGACACCTAGGGAGAGGAAAAGACTTCCAAAATGGTTCAAGACCAGCCTTCCAATTGGGAAGTCTCAGTCCATTTACAATACTACCATGGCTAGTGTAAAGGATAACGACCTGAATACTGTTTGCGTTGAGGCTCGATGTCCTAATATCCATGACTGCTGGGGAAGGGGGACTGCAACCTTTATGATTGCTGGAGATGTTTGTACAAGGGGTTGTAGATTCTGTGCTGTCAAAACTGCGAGAACCCCTCCCCCATTGAACCCTGATGAGCCGGAAGATTTAGCGACTGCAATTGAGAGAATGGGAATAAATCATGCAGTGATTACAGTTGTCAATAGAGATGATCTACCCGATGGAGGGGCGAGTCACTACAGAAGATGTATAATGGCAGTTCACGATAGATGTCCAGATGTTGGGATTGAGTTACTTTGCTCTGATCTCGATGGTAACTTAGAATCTCTAAAAATCCTGTTGGATGGGCTACCTATTCGTGTTTTTGCTCATAATGTTGAGTGTGTGCCAAGGCTAGACAAGATTGTTAGAGACAGAAGGGCCTCATTCGCGCAATCTTTGGAGATTCTCTCGGAGGCCAAGAGTTTGCGTCCAGATCTGAAGACTAAGACCAGCATCATGGTGGGCATTGGAGAGACTGACTCTGAGGTGATTGAAGCGATGGAGATGATTAGGTCCTCGGAAGTTGATATGATTACTCTGGGACAGTATCTCCAACCCGGTGAGCGCCATTTGCCTGTCGATAGATTCCCTGAGCCTTCTCAATTCGCTGATTGGGACAAGGAAGCTAGAGAGATGGGTTTCTCTGCCGTTGCCAGCGGACCCCTAGTGAGATCTAGCTATCGTGCTGGCCTTCTGTGGGAAGAGGCCATGGGATTGGAGCCAGTCGTTACTAGAGAGTCAACTGGTTCAGCAGTAAGTCACCTTACGTTTTCACCGGCTAAGGAGGCCAAAAGATATGAGTGTTGAGATGGTGTATGAATTATGAGCGAGGGACACGGGGCGGACCCACTTCATATTCCGGATGCGCCACATAGGCCGGGTGATGAGGCTGGTTTCATCGAATGGCCATGGTCTCCAGAGGATTTGAAAAGGCCGGACGTCGATTGTGATGCTACTGAAACTGCCTCAATGGCAGAGGGGCTAGTGAGGGTTCTTGGCGACGACAATAAGTCTTCAGGGCATTGGGATCCAAAGCTCTCCACTGAAGAGATGAAATCTGGCCTTGAGTATATGATGAGGCTTCGTATCTTTGATGATAGGATGATGAAAATGCAGAGAACTGGCAAGCTCTCATTCTACATGCGGTCTTACGGGGAGGAGGCGGTTGCTATAGCTCAGACGATGGCTTTGAAAGAGCAAGACTGGCTATTCCCAACTTACAGACAACCAGGTGCGCAATTCGTTAGAGGAAGAGATATGGTCAGTATGATTTGCCATTGCATCGGTAATGAAATGGATAATGTCAAAGGCAGGCAAATGCCAGTTCATTACACTTACAGAGACGGGCGATTCATTTCTGTTTCAAGTCCCGTTGGGACACAGTTTAGTCAGGCCGTTGGGGTTGCGTTGGCTTCGGATTACAAGGGCCTTGATGAAGTCACGATTACGTGGATTGGCGATGGCGCTAGTGCGGAAGGGGACTATCATTATGCATTGAATTTCGCCAGTATTTTTCAAGCTCCGGTGATACTGAACGTTGTCAATAATCAATGGGCAATCTCCACACACAAAAATTTTGCAAGTAAAAATAGTAATTTTGCAGTCAGGGGACTGCCATATGGAATTCCCAGTATACGTGTTGATGGAAACGATTTCTTGGCTCTTTATTCTGTTACTGCTTGGGCGAGGGAAAGAGCATCGGCGGGACTAGGGCCTACTCACATAGAGGTCTTGACATATCGTGCAGGAGCCCACAGTAGTAGCGATGATCCATCTAGGTATAGGCCATCAGATATTCACTCATTTTGGCCCGGAGGGGATCCCATATATCGTCTCAGAGACCATCTCAAAGAGATAGGCGAATGGTCAGACGAGGAACATCAGAAACTTTCTGATAGAATAGACTCGGAGGTGATGGCAGCATACAAAGAAGCTGTGAAATTTGGAGACTTGGCCAATGGCCCGTATCCATCATCTGACGCGATTTTCACAGAAGTTTACGAGAATCCCCCCTGGCATCTAGAAGAACAGTGGGACGAAATGAAGAGATGGAGGGATTCATGATGCCAAATATGAATATGGTAGAATCCGTAAATAATGCCCTAGATACAATGCTCTCAAAGGATAATGATGTCATAATGTTTGGTGAAGACATTGGATACTTTGGCGGTGTATTCAGGACTTGTGATGGCCTGCAAGAGAAGCATGGAAAACATAGGGTCTTTGACTCACCACTTTCAGAGGGAGGAATTGCGGCTACAGCTTTCGGAATGGGAATTAATGGACTGAGGCCTGTGGTTGAGATCCAATTCGCTGACTATATTTTCCCAGCTTATGATCAGATAGTTAACGAGATGGCCAAGGTTAGGCATCGCTCTGGAGGGGAGTTCTGGTGTCCTGTAACAATCAGGACTCCTGCAGGAGGAGGAATCAGAGGAGGCCATCATCATTCACAATCCCCCGAAGCCCAGTTTACTCACACACCAGGCCTCAAGGTTGTCTATTGCTCAACCCCTTACAACGCCAAGGGGCTGTTGATCAGCGCTATAGAGGATAATGACCCTGTGATTTTCTTCGAGCCTAAGAGATGCTACAGAGGGCCTTTCTATGGTGATCCACACAATGTGCCGACTTGGTCTGGACATCCAGAGGCAGAGGTCCCTGAATCTCATTATTCAATCCCCTTGGGCGAGGCGAGATTGGCCATGGAGGGAGACCAATGTACAGTTATCTCATGGGGCGCGATGGTTCATGTTTGCGAGCAGGCAATCAGCGATAGTGGGGTATCTTGCGATCTCATTGATCTCCAAACCCTAGTCCCCTGGGATAGAGAAGCCGTAGTCAAATCAATTCAGAAGACTGGTAGATGCGTAATCGTTCATGAGGCTCCAAAAACTAGTGGATTCGGAGCTGAAATGGCTGCTTCTATCCAGGAGCGATGCTTTTGGAGTCTGGAATCCCCAATAGAGAGGGTAACTGGATGGGATACTCCTTTTCCCCATACTACTGAATGGGATTACATGCCCGGACCAGACAGAGTGGCCGCGGCGATAGCGAAAACACAGGAGGATTAACATGGTGAAATATGATTTCAAATTACCCGATATTGGAGAAGGAGTCGTCGAGGGAGAAGTGGTCACATGGCACGTATCCGTAGGGGATTCGGTTTCTGAGGATGACCCAATTGTTGACGTCATGACCGATAAGGCCACTGTAACTATTCCATCCCCAACCGATGGAACTGTTCTGTCCCTTAATGGAGAGGTAGGTGACATGGTCGCTGTTGGATCGGTTCTGATAGAATTCGATACCGATGGAACTGCTCTTGCAAACCCTAGTGACGCCGAAGAGCCTGAAGTTGTTGAAGAGGAGAAAACACTGGAAGACAAGAAATCGCCCGTGAAAATAGAAAAGAAAGTGGAGGTGAAAGCACCTGAAATTTCGAAACCCGTTGAAAGGACGGCCCCGGAAATTCCCGTGTCTAGTTCCAAGGCAGTGCTAGCCAGCCCGGCCGTCAGAAGAAGAGCCAGAGAATCAGGAATAGATCTGTCATCATTGAATGGCAGTGGCCCTGCTGGAAGAATTAGGCATGCGGACATAGATGCCTTCGTTGCAGGAGGAGGAGCCATAATGGGTGCCCCTCCTGTGGCTTACTCTACGAAGAGAAGCGGAATTAGTGAGGTGAAAATTGTTGGCCTTAGGAGGAAGATTTCAGAGCAGATGGTCAAGAGTGCATTTTCTATTCCTCATTTCTCATATTTCGAGGAGGTTGATGTTACGGAGCTTGAAGCATTGAGGCAGGCACTAAACGCCAGTCGTGGCGAGGATCAGCCAAAACTTACCTACTTACCTTTCATAATGCTAGCCCTAGCTAAGATTATGCCAGAACATCCAGAATGTAATGGATATTTCTATGATGAGGAAGGCGTAGTCCACCGCCATGAGGCTGTAAACTTAGGGATAGCCACACAAACAGATAGGGGGCTATACGTTCCTGTGGTCAAGAATGTCGAGGCGATGGACGTCTGGCAAGCGGCAAGTGACCTGATCCGTGTTTCCGGTGCTGCGAGAACAGGGACTGCTAGTCTTGATGACTTAACGGGTTCCACTTTCACAATTACCAGTCTTGGAAGAGAAGGCGGACTTGGCGCGACACCAATAATCAATCATCCTGAGATGGCTATATTGGGAGTTCATAAAGCCAGGGAAATGCCAGTTGTCAGAAGCGGAAATATCGTAGTTAGAAGAATCATGAATCTTTCTAGTTCCTTTGATCATAGAGTAATCGATGGAGCTGATGGAGCTAATCTGGTACAGCATCTGAAAAGAATGCTAGAGCATCCTGCTATGATATTCATGTGAGGTGACATAATGACTGAAATCAGAAAATGTCAAGTCTTGATAGTTGGAGCCGGTCCTGGCGGATATGTAGCTGGAATTAGATCCGGTCAGCTCGGCCTTGACACCATAGTTGTAGAAGGAGATAAATCAGGAGGGACCTGTCTGATTAGAGGTTGCATTCCGAGTAAGGCCATGATACATGCTGCTGAAAGATTTGAGTCACTTTCAAAGCATAGTTCTGAGAATGGACATATGGGAATTTCGATATCATCCGAACCAGTTCTAGATATGGCATCACTAATTTCTTGGAAGGATTCAATTGTTGATCGTTTGAATAAAGGAGTGGAGGCTTTGTTGAAGGGGGCTGGTGTGGAATTAGTAAAAGGATGGGCAACCTTCACTGGCCCTAAGAGGTGTACTGTCAAAACCTCAGAAGGAGATATAGAAATTGAGGCTGAAAATGTCATAATAGCAACTGGATCTAGTCATATAGACCTTCCTTTCATGCCTTGTGATGAAGAGTTCGTACTCTCTTCAACAGGGGCTCTTGAGTTAGATTCCTTACCCGCAAAGGTTGCCATAGTTGGAGGCGGTTATATTGGATTAGAGCTCGGTTGCGCACTTTCTAAGCTAGGATCAGAGGTAACGGTCATAGAGGGAATGGACAGTATACTGGGAATATTTGACAAGGAGCTACGAAGACCTCTGGAGATATGGCTGAAGAAGCATGGAGTCTCAATCCATACTAACTCTCTGGCCAAGGGAGCGAACATCAAGGGAAGAGGCGCCTCAAAGAAAGTCGAGCTCTCTTACGAGAAGAATGGCGAGCTTCAATCGATTAAGGTTGACAAGGTGTTGGTAACTGTTGGCAGGAAGCCGAATACCAAGGATTGGGGCTTAGAGACGATGGGGGTCAGGATGGATCACTCCGGACGATTCATCAGAATTGACAGGCAATGTAGGACAAACATCCCGGGCGTTTTCGCAATCGGTGATGTTTCTGGAGAGCCGATGCTGGCACACAAGGCTAGTTCACAGGGAGAGATGGTAGCTGAGATTATTTCGGGTTTAAATCGGGAGTTTGACAAGGTTGCTATCCCTGCCATTGTTTTCACTGAACCTGAGATTGTTTCTGTGGGACTGATGCCTGATGAGGCCAAAGAAAGGGGCGAGGAGATAATTATCGGGAAATTTCCACTAGCTGCGAATGGCAGGGCCCTAACTCTTGAAGCCGAGAAAACAGGCGGATTCATCAGAGTCGTAGCTCGAGATTCTGATCATGTTATCCTAGGGATACAGGCAGTAGGAAGTCATGTAGCTGAACTCCATGGAGAGTTTGTACTAGCTCTTGAGATGGGTGCCCTCTTAGAGGATATTGCCGATACAGTGCATGCTCATCCGACTATGGCAGAGGCCTTCCACGAAAGCGTTCTAAAATCTCTAGGACACGCTATCCATTCGGCATGAGGTGGATTCTTGTCGGACATAAAAATACTCCATCTCGGAGTAGAGGAGTATTCCACAGTTTTTGAGAAGATGAAGAAATTACAGGAAAGAAGGATTGAAGATGAAATTACAGATACTCTAATTTTCGTTATTCATCCAGAAGTTGTCACCTTAGGCCCCAAGGCAGTTAGAGATGGAGTGGAGATTGAAGATTATCAGATATTCGAGACAGATAGAGGAGGAGGGGCAACATGGCATGGGCCCGGGCAACTAGTTGTCTATCCAATAATTAAGTGGGAAGGGGAGTTTCAAAGTGTCAGAGCAGTTATATCTCTACTAGAGGATTGGGCAATATCGGCTTTCGAAGAATGTGGTATTGAGTCATACAAAGACAAAGCGATGCAGGGAGTATGGGTCGATGGGCACAAAATTTGCTCCATTGGACTTTCTTTCTTTAAGTGGGTCAGTAGACATGGGATGTCAATAAATGTGAATACTCCGGGCTCCAGAGTAGAGGGGGTCTCTGGGTGTGGTATGCAGGAAGGAACTCATACTTGTCTACACAAGCTAGGATATTGTTTCGATAGGGAAGGAAATAAGATTGATATCGAAAGAATTGAGAGTGCGTTGGTTGAAACATGTCAGAAAATTCTAGGGAGAGTTCCTAGTTACTATACGGACGAGGATGTGTTAACTTAGAATGATTCCAGAGAAAGGTCCACTTGCTAGACTGTGGGGGTTAGACCCCAATACCGTGTTTCTAAACCATGGATCATTCGGTGCTGTCCCCACTGCTGTCCGTGGGGAACAGGATAGAATCAGAAATGAAATGGAGGAAGATCCAGTATATTTTGTGGAAAGGAGGATGAAAAATCTATGGGAAGATTCCATTATGGAGCTATCTAGGTTCCTTAATGCAGATCCAGAAGGTATGGCCTTCGTTACCAATGCGACAATGGGGGTAAATACGGTACTCAGGTCTCTAAAACTTTCACCGGGAGATGAAATTATTGTTCCAGATCATGCATACCAGGCCTGCAAGAATGCGATTGATTTCGTGACTGTGAGATCTGGGGCGAGGACAGTTATTGTACATGTTCCTTTCAGAATGGATGATGAATCCGAAATCATTGAGCCAATTTTGTCTGCAGTGACCAGCAGAACGGTATTGGCGATGATAGATACTGTTTCTAGTCCGACGGGCGTAAGAATGCCATTTGAGAGTCTAGTACATTTACTACAAAATAGGGGTGTCGATGTTCTGGTCGATGCGGCTCATGGACCTGGAATTGTTCCTCTTAATATTAGTAAATTAAATCCGGCATATATTACTGGAAATTGTCACAAGTGGATGTGCACCCCCAAGGGCTCTGCTTTCCTTCATATCAGAGAAGACAAGAGGGCGAAAATTAGCCCACTGAACATAGGTCATGGCTATTCAAGTGATTTACCTGCAACAGAGAAATTCCGTTTTGAGTTTGACTGGTCGGGTACACGTGACCCTAGTCCTTGGCTTTGTATTCCATTCTCCATTAGATACTTGGGAAGTCAGATTAAAGGGGGTTGGGAGGAGATTATGACAAAGAACAAGGACATGGTGCTCCAAGGTAGGAAGCTTCTTTGTGAGGCCCTAGAAACCACGCCTCCGACACCGGATTCAATGATTTCTTCGATGTCATCGGTTGAGTTCCCAGGAGAGGACGAAGTTCTCCCCTCTCCCCCGGATGGAGAACCCACTCACAACTTACTTTATGATGAGTACAGGATTCAAGTACCAGTGATTTCATGGCCTATTCACAATGCCAAATATATCCGGATTTCAGCTCATATTTACAACACCAAAGAGGAGTTTGAATATCTGTCAGAATCGCTAAAATCAATTTTAGGGAGTTAGGCAACCATTCAAGGCATGTAGCATTGCCGGCACATCATGCCTAGTGCGGTAGTAGCGATAACCGGGGCCTCAGGTGCCCGCTATGGAGTTAGGTTAGTTGAGCAACTAAGTCTAGCTGGATGGGAAATCGACCTCATAGTAAGTAAAGCCGGAGAAATCAATCTCAAACTTGAGTGTGGTATCGGAGCCTCAGAACTCAGTGAAGTTGAGGGCGTATCCATACACAATAATGCGAATCTTGCTGCCAGACCTGCCTCTGGATCAGCATTGTATGATGCATATGTAATCTGTCCAGCTAGTGGGACAACTATAGGAAAAATTGGAGCAGGAATATCTGATAATCTCTCAACTAGAAGCGCTCTCGTTGCAATCAAGGAGAGGAGAAAACTAATCATTGTGCCAAGGGAAACTCCATCGCCTACGCCTCACTTAGAAGCTATGGCAAAGATGTCTTCGTGGGGAGTTGTCATATTGCCAGCGAATCCGGGATTCTATAATTCACCGGAGTCAATTGATGACTTAATTGACTTCGTTGTAGCTAGAATTTTAGATCAGATGGGAGTGTCGCACGCTCTTGGTAAGAGATGGACCGGTGAAGAAGTAACATTGGAGTAATCGAGTTATTTCAGACAATCTCCAGAATGGGTTCAATAGTCAGCGTGATGTAACGTTGTTGTGAGCGAATCCTCCAAATGGTCTGATCTATCAGTATCCGAACTCAAAAACTCTCTCAGGGAAAGAGGAATGCCAGTTTCTGGGAGAAAGGAGGAGCTGGTTAGGAGGCTGGAAGAAAATTCTGTTTTTCAGGCTGAAATTGCTGATATTCCATCTGAGAATAAGAAATTTAGAAGATTATTAGATATGGGTAGAGATTTACCATTTTCCACACTAGTGGTGATTTCAATACTGATTGTCGGTGGATCTGGAGGAGCAGTCCTATATGGTGATGAAATATTAGATTTTATTCAAGGGGAGCCAGAATACGCACTCATTGATTTTGATATTGACAAGACTAGAGAATTCACTCAGACGCTGGTTGATATGGGACATCCTGAATGGGAAGGGAGAATGTCTGGGACCGTAGAAGAGGAAAATACGGCTAATGCGATTAAGAGTAATTTCACCTCCATGGGAATACCTTCGACAATGGATGAGTTTGATGTGAATATGTTCGAAATTGGAGGAGAGCCGGATTTATCCATATGCGTGCCGGGAGATATCGGGAGTATTTTCGGAGGGCCGACCCCATGTTCGGTCGCAGATGTAAACAGGCAGATAACTCAGTTCAACCATAGGGAAGACTATGTGATTCAGGGGTATAGCGGATCGGTAGATTTTTTTCATACAGAAAATGCCGATATTGTTGATCTGGGAAACGGTAGCGAAGACTCCGATTGGCCCTCGGCTGCTAGTAAAATTGCTATGGTCTGGATAGAGACTGGGACTGATGGGAATACTGATTTGTTGGAGAGGGCCTTGGCTAATGACGTTAATTCGATGATTACCGTAAACTCTCTGACTAATTGTGATGAGCTGGTAATGGATGACTGCGTCCCTTATTTCAAGGGCATTGATCTGACGAGATTTGATTTCATTCCAGACTCATTTGGATTCATAATGGTCTCCAAGAGCGTGGGCACCACAATATCCGATAGTGTAATCAATGGAGATGGGCGAATCCAGATGAGGATAGATGTGGATAATCAAGCTGTTTCAACTATTCACGTCCCATGTGGAATTATCGAAGGAAAAACTGATTCAATTATAGTTCTTGGAGCTCACCATGATACCGTTTATAATGGGCAAGGAGCAGTAGATGATAGTTCAGGAGTGGCAACATTACAGGAAATCGCCAGACAGTTTTCGATTCTTGAATCTAGGCTGGGAGAGCCTGAATATACGATTTATTTCTGTACATGGGGAGGGGAAGAAGAAGGCCTTTGGGGGTCTAAGGAATGGGTCGATAAGTATCGTAACTTGCTATCAGAAAACTTGCGCCTAAATATCAACCTAGATATGAATCATGTAGACTTGGAAAGGAATAACGGCCTCACCATCTACGGAAACAATCCCAAGGATACGAAGATAGTCAGGGGAATCACAGCGAAGTTTTCTGAGGTACATGCAGACTTGTCATCTAAGTACCGCGTAAATGTGAATGACATCCCATCTACGGCCATGCCATACAACTCAGATCATGCGCCCTTCGTTTATGAGATAGACAATCAACCAGACGATGGTATGGAATATGGTAAGGCCCTAGTTTGCTATGGCTCTGGTTCTAGTGAGTACCACACGTATCTGGATACCATGGATAGATTCAATGAGGAAAGCTTGGCAGTCTCTGGAATAATATTGGGATCATTCATCAGGTATCTTTCATACGGGGAAAGGGCCTAGAAGTAATTGAGTTGAAGATGGAAAATAACAAATGTTGAATAGATATTTTGTTAAATTTTTTCCGTGTAACCATTACTATCTCAAATCCAATAAAACGAAACCGATATACGCTATCGATTGTCGGCATAGTTTATGGTCAAAATAGGAGAAACCGCCCCTGCCTTCACATTGAAAACAACTGACAAGAGTGATGTCAGCCTGTCTGATTACAAGGGCGAGAAAGTAATTTTAGCATTCTACCCTGGTGCTTTTACAGGAGTTTGTGACAAGGAAATGTGTGCCTTCCAGGATAATATCGTTAAGTTGAACGATGCTGGCACGACGGTTCTTGGAATTAGTGTCGACTCGCCTTGGGCCAATAATGCGTTTTCACAGAAATATAATCTTGGGTTTCCATTACTATCTGATGTAGATAGAAAAGTCGTAGAAAGCTACGATACCTCATTTGTTGGCCTGGGCGGAATTGAGGGTTATGTTAGTGCCGACAGGGTAGTCATAGTCATAGATCGAGATGGAGTAGTAAGATATCGCTGGGACGCAGAAAATCCTGGAGTTGAGCCAGATTATGATTCAGTAGTCGCCTTTGCTTCGGCTTTGTGAGCGGGCTATTTGCTTCCAAGGGAGAGTCGATAGGGCATAGTTACATCATTTCTGGCGATTGAATACCCAAGAGTTCCAATCCAGTCGAAATGACTCTTGCTGTCAAGTCGCATAGTGCCAACCTACTTGTCATAATCTCTTCGTTCTCGGCCTTTAGTATTGGACAGGCCTCGTAGAATGTTGCAAATGCGGACGAGGTTGCATGGATGTGTGTGCAGAGTTTATGAGGGTGCATACTGGAAATTGATTTATCAAATGATTCTGCAAAATTCACGATACATCTGGCTAGTGTCTCCTCTTCTTCGGTAAATAGCTCGATGGAAGAATTTTTTAGCGAGTTTCGACTGACAGGTGAAAGAGAAAAAATACGTGATATCCTTGCATGAGAATATTGGAGATATGGTGCAGTATTTCCTTCAAAGGAGAGCATCTTATCCCAGTCAAAGACGTAATCTTTTGTTCTGTCGGTAGAAAGATCGGCATACTTTACAGCACCTATGCCTATCATCTTTGAGATTCTATCCTTATCATTTCCTGTAAGTCCAGGATTCTTCTCAGAGATGGCATTATTGGCTCTCCTTATTGATTCCTTCAATAGATCAACAAGTTTTACCGATTGCCCGGTCCTACTTTTCAGCATCTGTCCATTCGAATCGAGAACCGATCCAAAGTTTATGTGTTTGGCCGTATGTCTTTCATCCATGAATCCAGCTCTTGATGCGACTTCGAAAACCATCTCAAAATGTTGTTTCTGTGGAGTTCCCACGACATAAATTAGTTCGTCACACGAAATTCTTTCCACCCTGTCAATGATACAGGCTAAGTCAGAGGTAGAGTAGTTGAAACCCCCATCGCCTTTCCTGATGATGACTGGGAATGGGTCCCCGTCCCTATTTACCCACTTACCTCCCAAATAGACTACACTAGCTCCCTCGCTTTCTTCTAACATTTCCGATTGACGTAATCTTTCAACAACGTTCGGCAGTAGATGCCTGTAAGCAGATTCTCCCATAATGTCCCCATCGTCGAGAAGGACTTCTAGCATCTCGTATACTTCATTGAAGTAGCCAGTTGATACATCAACCAAGACTTTCCAAAGTCTAAGTGTATCAGAATCTTCACCTTGTAATTGGACAACTCTAGATCGGGCTCTCTCGGCGAATATATCATCCTGATCAAACTTTACTCTGGCCTCTTTGTAAAACTGATCAAAATCCGAGATTCCCTTTCTTGATGTGAAGCTGTCCTCTCCTAAATCTATTAGATGCTCTATTAGCATGCCAAATGGAGTACCCCAATCTCCAATATGATTCTCCCTAATCACTTCATGGCCCTTGAAAAGTAGCATTCGAACTATTGCATCCCCTATCACAGTTGATCTTAGATGTCCGACATGCATCTCTTTAGCCACGTTAGGTGCTGAATAGTCGACAACAATTTTTCTAGATTCATCCTTCTTTACCCCCATCATTTTATCAGATAAGAGTTCCATAGTTTTGTTGGCTAACCATTCAGGATGGGCCTTCAGATTAACAAACCCATTCATGGAAGATGTTATGGCCAGTCCCTGTAAATGAGGGGCGATAGCGATAGAAATCTGCTCCGAAACATCAACAGGAGATTTCTTTAATATTCTAGATAAAGAATGGCAGGGGATTGCAACATCAGCCATAGAACCAACAGTCGAAGGCCCGATTAGATTGGAGATATCCTCTTCAGAGATGCCCAATTCAGTTACAGAATCGTAAATCAAAGGTGCGCAGGCTTCTATTAGATCCCTCATATTACACCTCAAGAAATTGGGTACCTCAATAGTGCCGCTATACCACCAAATGCATCGAATAAGGTAGCGCCTTCTTCCGTATCCATAGAAATCAGGGTGACGGCAGCTGAGGTATGACCTGCCAACTGAGTCAATTCATCAATCAAATCCATGGACCTATCTGCATCCTCCACAACATCTTCAGACGAGCATTTGGCACAAACTGGAATGTCTGATCTTCTGCTTTGAGTACCTTCCCATTCAGACTTACATTGCCTACAAACCCACATAACTCTCCTTTTCCTAACATTTTCTGAAAGTAATAGTCTCTCAACTGCACCTTGATCAAGCGCACTTCTAATCATCATCTCGCCGTATGTGGCCTTTGGATGAGCTTGCATTACTTCTCTCAAAAATCTATCAACTAGTTTTCTCTCAGTATCTAATTCTATTTGGTCCATAAGGCCTCCCGCTCTTTGAACCAATTCCCTTAGGCCACTTTCATTGGAATAGCCTACATCAAAGAAGGGCTCCCTAATTAATTTCTTAATCTCATGATGAAAATAATCATTTTTCACCACGTAATCTTTGGTTGCCCCTGGTCCCCCTATAATTATGCCCTGTAAATTTTCTATCATGGGGAGCCAGTATGATGATGCCCTTTCTGCAGATTTCTTGAAGAATTTATCTGCCGCCTCTTCGATTAATCTCTCGAATCTCTGTGCAGACTGCCCTCCTCTACCATGCTTCGAAGGAACTAATGAGGTTACATGCTCTTGACAGTGTAATCTCTTTCCACTGGCGAGTCCGTACGCTGCTTCTGACCTGTCTATAACAAAAAGGCCGTAAGCAGTCCTGTCAATTAGCATCTCCTCAAGCTGACTGATCTCGAATGTAGATCCACACCTGTACCTGTATGAAGTAAAAGCCTCAGGAGGGTCATCGATGACTATGGACATTAGCCTAGTTTTATTATTTCCAACAATAACATGTCCTACGAATAAGGCCATTCCTCTTTCTCCGGGGGTCTTGTATCGATTTAAGGTAGCTATGGCCGATTCGATAGCGTCAGAAACATGTTTCCTGGTCAACTTAGACTTGATATTTGCGGCTTGGCCGGCTTCGTTGGAAAGTTGGTGCCTGACATCACTAATCATCCGATCAGGAGGAACAACAACCGAAACTAGCTCAGTACCCATTCCCTTCATTGTAGACAAGTCCTCTACTGCCTTCTTGAGGCGTAATCTCCTCTGCTGGACTTCAATCTCGTCGGATATGGCACTACCCCCAGTTAAAGGCCGGAGGGGCAGCATTTCAACCCTTAGACTCAGCTAGGGCAAAGGAATTGAAAGGGGCGTCCTAGCTCGGTGGTCGATGACGACCGTGATTGTCGCACTCGGAGGGAGTCTGCTCCGTCCTGAGATTGAAGAAAGACATAACTGGCTGGAGGAGCTAGTATCGGTAATTAGGGACAGGGTCTCCATGAATGACAGGATTGGTATTGTGGTCGGGGGTGGCGCTCCTGCTAGGGAGGGCATTGAACTAGCTAGACCGATGATTTCAGATGAGTCGCACCTCGATAAAATAGGCATAGCAGCAACCAGACTAAATGCCACTATTCTCAGAGAGTCGCTATCGGATTCTGGAATTCCTGTTTCTGGTACTATTCCGAAGAGTATTGATGAAGCGGTTCTTCTTCTTGAGACTCGACAGGTAGTCGTTATGGGGGGAACCAACCCTGGTCATACCACGGATGCAGTTGCAATACGTTTTGCCATATCTTCCGGTGCGGATAAGTGCATAATAGCAACCAATGTACCGAAAGTTTTCGATAGTGACCCGAAATCTAATCCAGATGCCGTCCCATATGATTCCTTGACCCATGACCAATTACTCCAGATTATTGGCTCTTCTGAACACACGAGGGCCGGAACCTCCCAAGTAGTTGACCCGGTTGGAGCCATAGATGCCTCTGAGTCTGGCCTGACCTTGAATATCCTCGATGGAAGAAATGTAAATCTCATCAGAGAGGCCATAGTTGGCGGAGATTTCCAAGGAACAGAAGTAAGAGGAGGATAAAACTTGAGTAGGGCCGATAGAATTGCTAATGCTGGCAAGAGAACAGCAAAGGAGGCAAGAGAGGCGGCCAATAAAAGAAGGCAATCTGAAAGACGTAAGAATTCTAACAAGTCAATAGATATCAAACCCCACAGGCACTGTGTTGTATGTTGGAAACCTATTTCCCTGGAGATAGAGCCTGCAGTTTGTGATGATGAGTCTTGTATTGAGAACAATAAGAAGAGAGAATCTTCCAGAAAAAGGTTGACAATAATGCTATATTTGTTTCCAGGGATTGCCATTCTGCTGATTTTCTTACAGTTGATGTCCGGAGGGGCATAGGGAGGGATTCAAATGAATATGGTCAGGATATTGTCGATACTTCCAGGTCTTGTTGGGGGCCTCTGCATATTGATGGTCATGGGTAGCCTAATTGGCATAAATGTGGAAAATTCACGTACAGACGTGCCTATCGTACCTTGTACTGATGATTCGGTTGGTTGTCCTGTTGGAATGACCGGTGAAGACTTGGAAGTCCCTCCCGCATTCATGCTACTAGAGATAAGCATGAAATTGGAATGGGACGAGCCGGATAGGAGCTGGATCGGGGTTGTTGATGCGAAGTATCAAGAAGATTGTCCTCCTGATTCTAACGGACTAACATCTTGTACTTCGGATGATTTTGTTTTCATTGCAGGAGGTCCTGATTCACTGGATGGAAGTCTAGAGTTTGTACTAGAGCCCGGCAAATATCGGTTTGTAACTGCTGGAAAGGATGGTTCCACTCTTGATGAACAATTGGTCACTATTGATCCTGAGATTCATCTTGCTGGATTTGTCGAAATACTACTTGCTACTATTGGAATGACCCTACTTCTAGGCGCTAGTGAGATGGCATTCCCCCTTAGAGATATGTGGAAGCGCTTCAGGGACGCGTGAATTGGGCATAGATTGCTTGAATAACCCATTCCTACTCGCGGTGTTATGGCCGACAGGTGTCCGGGGTGTGGTTCGAAAATGGATATCGGGGGTCTGCCTATCTCAATTGGTGGCTTCGATATGTATTGCACAACGTGCGGACATATTTGGCACATAAACTAGGTCAAGTCGTTTCTCGGCCAGTCTTCGGGGAGATTGAGGGGATCCGATATTTCATCAGCGGCTATCATTTCAACGAGCCTTTTCCTCAGATTTTCCATTCCCTCTCCTGTGATTGAGCTGATGGCAATTTTATCTTCCATTTCTGTAGATTTGTGTAAGTCTGATTTACTATGGACAACTAGAATCGCCCTCTCTGACATCAAGCCACTTACTTCTTCGAGAAGATTCATTTGTTCATCCATACTAGTTGTTGCTTCTGGGGTTGGATCTATCAAAAATAATAGTACATCGCCAACATTCTCTAAGGCCGCTATTGCCTGCATCTCGATATTATTTCTCTCTACCATGGGCCTATCCAGAAGGCCAGGTGTGTCGACCATCTGGTATTTTCTTCTTCGATGCATAAAGTGACCCAGATGTAGTTGCTTAGTTGTGAATGGATAAGCTGCTACCTCGGGCTCTCCACTGGATAGAGAAGTAATCAAGGCTGATTTACCGACATTGGGAGAGCCGGCCACGACAATGCATGGCTCATTGGAATCTATGGAAGGTAACTTCCTTAGAATATCTCGTGCCTCTCCCAGCCACTCTATTTCGGGAGAAATTTGCTCTATTATGGACGAGAATCTACCATATGCAGATCTTCTTGCTTGATGAAATCCGTCAATGTCCCTAAGTCTTAGAATTTTTCTTTGTGTATCGGCGGCTATCGACCTTACTCTCTCAGCGCCCCATTGAATAGCTCCCAGACTCTTTCTGTAATTGTCATTACCAACCGCGGCATCCACAAGGGCTTGATCGAATTCTGAGAGTGCATTCAAACTTGGCCATCTCTCAACGTATGCTATGAGTGTCGTATCAATTACTGAGGCGGCTGACTGTACCATCTTGTTCATCTGTTTGCGAACTCTATGGTACTTGTCGGGATCTTCTACGGTATCTGACTGTTTACTGGCCTTTCTGAAAGCCTTATCAAGAATCTCGTCTGTTTTTAGAACAGTCGGGATTTTTCTCCATTCGATAGATGCCATGTGTCTTCCTGACTCTACGACCAGCCCATTCCTATTCAAGACAGTAGCCAGAAATTGTATGGATTTTCAAATCATGCCCTTTTTCTATATGGACCTCGCCGATAGCTCATGCATGACATATCCAGTACACTGCCCGATTGGGCGGTTAAGATTCATCAAGCCCATGGTTCTCCTAAATTAGATGATATTCAAGATGTATTCCATGGGCCTCTTTCAAGTCGTAGCGCGGGCCTGAGGAAAGATGACATTATTGAGATAGTGATCGATTCAAGGGCAATTTCTTCAGATAGTGAAAATATCGCCAGAGGGATGTTAATTGGAACTACTAGGAATGCCGTAGAAATTATGGATGAAAACGGAGTTTTCAGATCTATAGCTCGAGATGTGATCGTAGAGGTGAGATTAATCGCTCACATGAGAGTTCCCTATCTGGAAGATGGGGAGATGATGACTTTCGAGAAAGAGGATATGCGACGTAGATCGAGTATGCAGGAGAAGGCAGAGCAGATGGCTGATGGCGGAATGGATAGTCATTTGTGGGGATGAAAAAATGGGCGGCTTAGAAAATAGAGAATGTGTTCCTTGCAGAGGAGGGGTACCTCCTCTGGATGAGAAAAATGCGGTAGAGCTATTGGGACAAATAGATGATAATTGGTCGATAATTGATAATCGCCATATTGAGAGATCCTGGGTCTTCGAAGATTTCGTGGGAGCGTTAGAATTTGTAAATTCTGCTGGCGTAATTTGCGAAGATGAGGGACATCACGCTGACTTTGAATTTGGATGGGGGAGGGTCAAGGTAATTATTTGGACTCACAAGATTAACGGCCTAACTGAGTCAGATTTCATTTTGGCTGCTAAATTAGACCTTCTGGACTAGGAATTTTCATGACTTCTATGCAAGATATTCTGAATAGTAGAAGAACTGTTTACAGATTCACCGAGAGGGCTGTAGAAGAGTCGAGCCTCGAGGTGGCATTTGAGGCCGCTAGTAATGCTCCTTGCCACAAGCAAACGCACCCCTGGAACTACTATGTATTGGGACTAGAGACGAGGCGGGGGCTTCTACCAACGGTAATATCCATGGCCAAAGAGAAGGCAATTAAGGCCGGGGAGAACGGGTCTGAACAATCTATCAACAGAGCAGTGTCGAAGATTATGGACATCCCTGCCCTAATTGCAGTCACAACGAAACTAAGCCCTCAAGATTCATTCAGAGAGGAAGAGGACTATGCTGCGACTGTTTGTTCTTTGCATAATCTAGTACTTTCTCTATGGGACATGGGTATTGGATCTCAGTGGAGTACCGGAAGCATAACTAGGCACCCCTCCACTTACAATGTACTAGGGATTGACGAGGAAAAGGAGAGGGTTGTGGGATTTCTGAAGGCTGGCTATCCAGAATCTATACCTTACATAGAAAAGAAAAGTTCTTCTGAAATTAGGAAGTACCTGCCCTAGAAAATGGTGTTAATATGAAGAAGGTAATTTATCCAAAGATTGGAGGCGTGGATTCCATAGAAATAATCGAAGCAGAGGAGCCATTATCTTCCAAAGGCGAGGTTGTCGTCAGAATCCACAGAGCGGGAATAAATTTTGCAGATTTGATGATGAGGCAAGGACTGTACGGGTCAAATCCTGATTTTCCATTTACTCCTGGCTATGAGGCGTCCGGAGTAATTACCGGCATAGGTGAAGGAGTTGATGGATTTGACGTTGGAGACAGGGTCCTAGCTATGACTGGATTTGGTGGCTATTCTGAGAAGGTTTCAATACCCAGTACCAGAGTATTCAAGTTACCAGATTCTGTAACTTTTGATCAAGCGGCTGCGATTCCCGTCACATATGGTACCGCATATCATATGCTATTCCACCTAGGAAGAATATCCCCCGGAGATTCGGTTCTAATCCATCATGCTGCAGGGGGCGTTGGAACTGCAGTTGCTCAATTGTGTAAAGTCGCAGGGGCCTCGGTAGTAATAGGAACGGCCTCTGCATCTAAGAAAGAGTTCGTAGAGTCCATAGGAGTCAAGTTTGTAGACAGAGAATCGGAAGATTTTGTCAAGATTTGCAAAGAAATGACTGATGGAAAAGGAGTTCATCACGCCATAGATCCCGTTGGAGGGAGTAATCTAATGAGATCTTACAAGGCCACTAGGAGGGGCGGGAAGGTATACTTCTTTGGTGCTTCATCTGCAGTTAAGGGCGATAGGAGATCCATTATCGCGGCTATAAGGATGTGGTTTAACACCCCTAAATTAGATCCGATTAAGATGATGTCATCAAATAAGGCTGTTTTCGGCGTACATATGGGCCTTTTAGATGACGACAGGATATTCGCTAGCCATCTAAATGCACTTTCTAAGATGCTAGAAAATAACGAAATTAATCCCGTCATAGATAGCATTTGGAGATTTGAAAGAGTAGCTGAGGCTCAGATGCACATGCATGATCGTAAGAACCGTGGTAAAATACTCCTTGATTTCGCTCCGGAGTAATCATAGCCTTACAGGCCTAGTAGCCCCACAGGCTTGACATTTCAACAGAGTGGTCCTATCCTCTTTGATGAATCTCGTATCAGGTGCCCTACATTGATTACAGAGAATGTATGTCTTGACATAGCTCACCAGTTTTTCCTTGATTCTCTTTGGAGGGACTCTTCCCTTGAGCATTATTCTTGATTGCTCCCTAGTCCCTGAAGTTCCTAATTCATTGAGAAGATACTGATAGACATGGTTTGCGTCCCTATCCATTGCATCTACTACGTCTGAGAAGTTTCTCAGAATGGTCTGACTGCCCTCAATCAATATTTCTGGCTCCGGCATAGTCCATCTAGACCTCTGACTAATTCCTTCTGGAATTCTTTCACGAGCTCTGTCGAGAAGATCTTCGTAGTCGAAACCATCCATAATGCTCCGAACATACCACTCCTTTTCACCCCACCGGGAGATGCGGGTGTCGGGCAAGGTAAAATCTTGGTACCTCTGGGAGGGGTTATGGAAGAGTCGTTGGAGGTCATGGTTGCCCGGACTGATGAGGGTGCGAGACTACCTACCAGAGGTAGTGAATACGCTGCTGGATGGGATCTTTATGCCTTAGAGGAGTATGTAGTCCCGTTTAGAAAGAGCGTCAAACTACGTACTGGACTAAGAGTGGCGATCCCTGTGGGATATGAGGGGCAAGTTAGAGCTAGATCTTCCTTGGGCTCCAAGGGCCTGATTCTGCCTCATAGTATTGGCACAATAGATGCGGACTACAGAGGGGAGTTGTTTGTTCTCATGACTTGGATCGGAGAGGGAGAGTCATACAGAGTAAAGGCAGGAGAGAGAATCGCCCAACTGTTGATCTCCCCCATACCCGAAGTTTCGTTCAAGGAGGTTTCAATTGAGCAACTTGGAGATACCAAGAGAGGAGATGGTGGATTCGGCAGTACGGGTCGTTTCTAGATATCTCTAACTAGTTAATTTCTATACTGTATTCTCAATAGGTTCATAGGAAGCGGATAGTGTCCCAGTATGATGACAAGTAGCGTGGATGATTTACGAGCCACTGTTGAAGAATTGCGTTCTAAGGGACTCAATACCCAGCAGATAGCAGATGAGATGTCTCTTTCTCAGACTACTATTAAGTGGCTTTCTTCGGGAGGGGTGGGCTCTGAAGATATGCCAAATGACATCAGAGTTGGTTGGAGGTCGATTGCAGTTAAGGCTGGAAGGATAGAGGCTATTTCTTACGTATTCTGTGATATTTTAGAAGAGGAAATTGGAGATGATGTAGATACCATAGTCGGTATCAGCATTAATGGGATAGCATTTGCTCAAGCTATAGGCGGACAGTTGGATCTTGACTTAGCCGTCAGCAGGAGTATCAGTGAAGACGGGGGCGGACATATTTCTGAGGTCTTCGCTGATGTTGAAGGTAAGAGGTGTGTTGTAGTTGATGACGTACTCTCTGGAGGAACGACAATGACCAAGACGGTGAACAATCTAAGAGCTGCTGGTGCAGAGGTAAAGTTATGCATGGTTCTTGCCAATAAGTCCCACAGGAACGATATCGAGGGTGTGCCTCTGCGTGGACTTGTCAGAGTAGTGACTGTCTGAGGAAGAGAAATGCACTGGGCAGATTTCAGAGCTCAGAGATTATCTGAGAGAAAAGTACCACAGGTAATCGTCTCCGGCATAACCCCATCGGGCGAATTTCATATTGGCCATCTTAGAGAAATTCTTACGGCAGAGATGATACATAGGGCATGTCTAGATGCTGGACTCGATTCCAGATATGTCTTCATAGTTGATTCTATGGACCCGTTACGAAGGGTGTATGACTTTCTATCTCCCGAATATGAGAAATACATAGGCGTACCTCTTGCTTACATCCCAGCCCCTAATGCTGATGGGACCCCGAGTACTGGTTCAGTAAGCTATGCTGAATACTTCTTGAATCCATTTTTAGAATCCCTGAGAGAGATAGGAGTATTTCCAGAGATAGAGATGAATCATGAGGCTTACGAAGATGGAAGATTCTCGGAAAAGATTGATCAGGCCATCTGCAATAGACAAGAAATTAGAGAGATAATAATGACAGTATCTGGAAGAGAGCTTCCTGAAGACTGGTTTCCCTATAGCCCTCGTGGACCAAACGGAAGTATGGATGGAGTTAGAGTAACTGATTACGAATATCCCTTTGTTTCCTGGGAGGATGAAAATGGAGTCACTGGGGCCGCAGATATCAGGAAGGCCGATGGGAAGATGCCGTGGAGGATTGATTGGGCTGCTCGATGGATAATCCATCAAGTAACCTGTGAGCCAGCTGGCAAGGATCATGGCGCGGCTGGAGGTAGTTTTGATACTGGAATACCGATTTGTGAAGTTCTTGGTGGGACTCCTCCTGAGAAGATAGTTTACGAGTGGATTCAACTTAAGGGAATGGGGCCGATGTCCAGCTCATCAGGAGTCACGATAGGGCCGATGGAAGCTCTCTCCCTAGTACCTCCTGAAATCCTCCGATATGTTATCGCCAGGAGTAAGATTGGGAGGCATATTGAGTTTGATACAGGATCGGCCTTGTTCGAGATGGCAGATGAATACGAACGTCTACTTTCTAGGACTGAAACTGGAGAGATTACAAAGCGTATGCAGACAAGGATCGATACTAGGAAAGGGGCACTTAGGTTGAGTCAGGTAGTAAGAAACTCCGACCCCTCTGATTCGATCGCAGGTGTTTCTTTCAGGCATCTATCAATGCTTGCACAAATCAAGTCCTCTGATGAGGAGATCTGGGAATCTCTTAGAAATAGTGGGCATCTGTCTGGAAATCCCTGTGATTCATTAGTGGTTAGATTGAATAAGATGAGAAATTGGATAGGTGGAAGTCACTTTCCGGAAGATGCCCGAATAATAATACAGACTGCGATTGGAGATGATTTTAGAGAGAATACATCGGAAGAACAGAAGATCTTCTTGAGAAGATTAAGTAAATCTCTGGAAGATTGCGAGTGGGACCAGGATTCCATAAGAGAGAAAATTAGGGAGTGTACTAGAATTTGTGAGCTAGTTCCCAGAGATGGTTTCTCAGCACTATACTGGGCACTACTTGGGAGAAGTCATGGACCTAGGGCATCAGCCTTAATTTCTGAAATGGACAAACGAGTATTGATTGATCTTCTGTCTGGCGTATGAAGGGCTTAACCATGAGATCTGATCATCTACCATTCCCAATGCCTGAACGTCCTCATTCATTAGTTCAGGAGTGGAAGAAACTCACTTTCATGCACTGGGAGGTAGATCCGGTGAAGCTAGCGAAATATATTCCAGATGGCTTGGAAATAGATTTATTCGAGGGCAGAGCATTCATTGGAACAATTCCATTCATTATGGCCAATGTCAGACCTAGAATGACTTTTCCGATACCTGGGGTCTCGACCTTTCCTGAGATTAATATCAGGACCTACGTAAGAAGGGGGAGTCGTGCTGGCGTTCTTTTCTTGACTCTTGAAGCTCAGAGTCTGATTACTTGCTCCTACGCACCGAGAGCCTACGGACTACCATATAGGTATTCAATAGCAAATGTCCTGTCACAGGATGGAAAATATCAGTGGAACGCCTGTAGAAAAGATGGCAGTCACCGGATTATTGGCGAATGCACATGGGATAAGCAGGAGGAAGTAGCTCAGAAGGGCACTCTGGAAGAGTTTCTCTTTGAGAGGTATTGCTTGTACACAACTCATAGAGGAAATTTGTGTGTAGCCTACACTCACCATGAGCCTTGGAAATTTGGGACTGGAGAGGTAAAGTTGGAGTCTAACTCACTTACCGATGAGTTCGACTTGGGCATTAGTAATGTGCTAGTGCCAGACTTAGTGCATGTTTCAGAAGGAGTATATGTGAAGACTTGGTCAGCTGAGGTGGTCTAATGGTTCTTGATGAGAGTCGAGATGTATTGATACTAGACGGGGACTGTGGCCTTTGTCATCGACTGGCAGAATTCATCGATAAGCGAATTATGGATAAGGAATTATTGGCATTCAGGACTGGTAATTCAGAAGATGCTGAATTGCTATTTTCTAAAATGCCGGAGTCATTAAGAAGGGAAGATACGGTATATCTAATCAGAAGGGGGAGGGTGTACATCCGCTCCGCTGCAGCGATTCGCTGTCTTCTTTACATGGGAGTACACTGGAGGTCAGTATTTCCGATATTGTGGATTATACCACTCCCGATTAGAGACCTAGCATATCGAATAGTTGCTAGATATAGGCATCTATTTTTCAAGCGTCCTGAGTACTGTAGTTTTAGGATGGACTAGGTGAAGTAGATGAAAATAAGACTGCATCAGTTTCTATCAAGGACAGGTCATTTTAGTTCTAAAAATAAACTCAAGAAGGCCGTTTGGGACGGTTCAGTATCAGTTGGCGGAAGAGTAGTGAAAGACATTTCATATGAGTTCAATCCAGATAAAAGGGAGGTCATTTACAATGGTATTAGTTTGAGTCTTCCAAGTAATTATGACTACTTCATACTGAATAAACCAAAGGGAGTGATATGCTCAAGGATAAACAAACATGAGAGATCACTGAACAAAAAATCTGTTTTCTCATTGTTCGAAAATCTTGTTGACTCTAAAGTCTTGGACTCGTTAGTAACAGTTGGAAGGCTAGACGAAGGCACCACTGGACTTCTGATATTGACCAATGATGGATCATTGGTAAATGACATAGCAAACCCTTCAAAAAATATTGGAAAAACCTATTCTTTGAAAGTCTCTAAGAGAGTCACTTCCGAATTAATCAATTCCATTAGGAAAGGAGTTAGCATAGATATCATCAGGGACGGTCTTACTGAGGAATATACAACTATGCCCGCCCTAGTAACAAAGCTTAGTGACTACAGTATTGAAGTAACCATTTTCGAAGGGAAAAAGAGGCAGATTCGAAGAATGATAGAGGTACTCGGCAATAGAGTATTGCAATTGCATAGGTCCTCGATAGGAAGTTTAGATTTGGAAGCCTATTCATTAGAACCAGGACAGTACAAAGAGGAGTCACGAGAAGAAATTGTACAAAGGATAGGCGCCTAAGTGTCAGTCTAATGTTGAAATATCCAACAAACGTGGTTCTGGTGTTCCTAGTTGCATTTCAGCTATTGCTTCCACTTCCATCTTTGCCCCTGCCATTGTGGTAACGAAAGGGATGTTTAGCTCTACGGCTAATCTCCTCATCATATTGCCGTCTAATACTGCCCCACCAGTCGCCGTAGGGGTGTTAATTACTAGCTGTATCATTCCCCTCCTCATTAAATCGAGAGCGTCAGGGGACTTTCTTTCTTCAATTCTGTAGCATGTCTCTACTTCCAGTGACCCGTTCTCTCTTAGAGCGAGTGCAGTTCCTGGTGTGGCGTGAATCTTGAAGCCCATCTCTTGTAGGCGCTTTGCTAGCTCAATTGTACCATTCTTGTCCTCATCCTTGACAGTGATATATACCCCTCCTGATGTAGGCACAGGTAACTCTGTGGCCATTCTTGCTTTGAGATATGCAGCTGCTGGCCTTACGTGTGAGCCCATAACTTCCCCTGTAGACTTCATTTCAGGACCTGGTGCGGGATCTAGGCCTCTTAGTTTTATAAATGGGAAAACTGGGGCCTTTACGGATACTGCCTCAGTCTGTGGCTTGGGTATGTCAAGAGAGGAAAGTTTCTCCCCAAGAGCCACTCTTGCGGCTATTCTAGCAAGGGGGACTCCAGTGGCTTTAGCGACAAAGGGGAACGTTCTAGATCCTCTTGGATTGACCTCTAAAACATATAATTCCTCGTCCCTAATTGCAAATTGAATATTGTAACAACCCCTAATTCCTAATTCTAAGCCAATAGTAGTGGTCCATTCCTCAACCTTTGAGAGTATGTCTTCAGAGATATTCTGAGGAGGTATGAAGCAGGTCGAGTCGCCCGAATGGATTCCGGCTTCTTCTAAATGCTCCATGATTGCTCCGATGAGAACTTCTTCTCCATCGCAGACGGCGTCGACATCAAGCTCTATGGCATTACCTAGATACTCGTCAATCAGTAAAGGCCTATCGGGCGAAACAAATGCCTCGGCCATATATGCCTCCAATTGCCTATCATTGGATAGTATCTCCATCCCTCTTCCTCCCAATACATAGGATGGACGAATTAGAACTGGGTATCCAATAGAAGAAACCGCCTTCCTGACTCCATCTGAATCTATGGCGGTCATGCCCCTTGGCATTTCCAATTGACATCTCTCAGCAAAATCTTCGAATCTCTGCCTATCACTGGCCTCATCTACGGCTTCAGGGGTCGTTCCTTCGATTACCAAACTTAGACCTAATTTTTCCAGGTGGGATAGATTATCTGAAAGTGGCAAAGCCAGATTGATTGCGGTCTGACCACCGAACTGAAGGAGGATTCCATGAGCTTTCTCTCGAAGTAAAATCTCGGAAACTGATTCCAGATTTAGTGGATCGAAATATAGCCTATCGCTAGTGTCGAAATCAGTTGAAACGGTTTCTGGGTTGTTATTGATAATAATCGCTTCATGCCCCATTTCTCTTATCGCGCCTACTGCATGGACGCATCCATAATCAAACTCTATGCCTTGACCAATTCTGATGGGACCAGATCCAATAACGACTACTCTTTGCTTAGACTTAGCCTCTAGTCCTGGGACTAAATCAACACCATTTTCCCCAGTTCCTCCCTCATATGTTGAATAATAGTAAGGAGTGACTGCGGCGAACTCTGCTGCGCATGAATCAACCATTCTAAATCTTGGATGGATGCCCAATTGGTGTCTTCTGATTGTAACTGCTGCCTCTCCCCTTCCCGAGGGTAAATTCTTGAATCCAGAGGGAGGAAAACCACAGAGTGCGTCTGCAATATGTAAATCTGTAAATCCAACTCCTTTCCAAGACCTCATCTCTGGCTCGGGGATTTCAGAAGGGCGGAGACCCATCTCGCCGGCGGCCCTAATCTCAGTTTCAACGGCGGCCATTTTCTCAAATCTGTGTAAGAACCACCTAGTCACTCCTCCAGTTAAGTCCCTGACATCCTCTAACGAATAACCTCTTCTGAATGCCTCCATGATTGCAGACATTCTCCTATCTGTGGGCACTCTGAGCCAATCTTCTAAAATTGCAGTAGGGAGTTCCTCGGAAGACCTCTCATCCATAGATTCGCCTCCTGAAGAATCAGCCATGGTGAGTGGCCTAGGATGTGGTTTACCATACTCTAGACTTGCCCATGCCTTGAGAAAAGCCTCTTCAAAACATCTCCCAATTGCCATCACTTCTCCTGTTGATTTCATGGAGGTTCCGATTGTTCTATCGGCTGTCCTAAATTTATCAAACGGCCATCTTGGTATTTTCACTACACAGTAGTCCAATGTAGGTTCGAAAGCGGCAGTTGTCCCCTTGCCAGTGATTGGATTGGGGAGCTCATCTAGAGTATACCCTACGGCTATCAGAGCGGCCATTCTAGCAATTGGATAGCCTGTTGCCTTGGATGCCAAAGCCGATGAGCGTGATACTCTCGGATTGACCTCGATAACTCGATACTGGCCCGTGGACTGCTCTACTGCAAACTGAACATTGCATCCCCCTTTGATATTGAGTCTTCTAATAAGTTTCAATGCCGCGTCTCTCAACATCTGATGATCACGATCTGAAAGAGTCTGTTGAGGTGCGACGACAACAGATTCTCCCGTATGAACTCCCATTGGATCGAGGTTCTCCATGGTGCACACGATAATTGCATTATCAGCGGCATCCCTCATCACCTCATACTCATGTTCTTGCCATCCTAAGATGCTGACCTCAATGAGTACTTGACCTATGGCTGATTGCAGAAGCCCCTGGCTGGCAATCTCTACTAGCTCCCCTTTGTTGAATGCGGTTCCACCACCTAATCCTCCAAGTGTGAACGCTGGACGTATTAGAAGCGGGTATTTTCCAATTTTTTCTGCTGCATCTAAGACCTCGTTGATCGATGAGCAGGCTACCGCTTCACACACTGGAAGATCGATACCCTCGCAGACTCTTTTGAAGAGATCTCTATCCTCAGCCTCGTCTATAGATGCTAGATCGCATCCTATCAATTCTACTCCTAACTCATCCAATGAGCCATCCTTGGCCAGGGCGGAGGCAATATTTAATGCCGTTTGACCACCCATACCTGCTAGAATTGCGTCTGGTTTCTCTAGCTCGAGAATTCTCTTTACGACCTCAGGGAGAAGTGGCTCTATGTATATCCTATCTGCCATTTCTGGGTCATTCTGTATTGTCGCTGGATTGGAATTGATCAATATTACTTCGTATCCATCATCTCTCAAAGCCCTGCATGCCTGAGAACCTGAAAAATCAAACTCAGCCGCCTGGCCGATTCTAATAGGTCCGCTCCCAAGTATTACTATTCTTGAGAGATCGTTCCTTCGGGGCACTAATTCCCACCTCCTCCTATGATGGCTGGTTGCGGATCTCCTGACAGATGGTCAGCAACTATGTCAGCAAATCTGTCGAATAGCGGGGAAGCGTCATGTGGACCTGGACAGGCTTCGGGATGGAACTGGATGGTGAATGCTGGCTTGCCGACTAAATCAAGACCCTCAACAGTTCTGTCATTGGCATTTACGTGCCTGACTGTAAATTCGGCATCTAAGATATTACTTCCTGCAACGGAGCATGCACCCGAGGGATGTGGGGCGAGCATTCCTTTGCTGGGGTCTTCTACTGCAAAACCGTGATTCTGACTGGTAATGTCAACCTTGCCAGTTACCAGATCAAGAACGGGCTGATTTGATCCCCTATGGCCATACCTGAGCTTGTATGTCCTCAAACCTGCTGCGAGGCCCATCAGTTGGTGCCCGAGACAAATCCCCATCACGGGCATATCGGATCTGACGGCGGCGGCAAGAGAATCGCGAGCGGTTGAAGCTGTCCCAGGGTGAGCTGGATCGCCGGGACCATTAGATGCGAAAAGGGCATCAGGCTTCCAATCATCCATTATTTCTTGAAATGTCATTGAAGCGGGGCACCAGACTACCTCAAATCTCCTACAAAGCTCTCTGATAATATTGTATTTTATTCCACAGTCTAACACTGCCAATCTGGGTAACTTCTGACCGTTTTCCCCAGTAGCCCCGGGGTTGGCAATAACTGGCTTGTCAACAGTCACTGATTTTACCAAATCTTCCTGATCTGGAGGAGACATTTTTGACAACAACCTTTCCATCTCGCTCGCCTTTTCTACAGGTCCAAAAACGCAAAGAAGAGTGCCATATTCTCTTACTCTCCTAGTTAAGTCCCTTGTATCGACACCTTGGATCCCTGGAACTCCATGGGATAAAAGTAAATCATGGACACTACCGACAGAATCTCTATGATCGGGAATGGCCATCATTTGTTTACAAACCACTCCTCTCGGATGAACCTTTGAGGACTCTGAGATTTGAGGAATTATGCCATAATTTCCCAATAAAGGCCATGTGAAGGTTAGTACTTGTCCTGCGAATGATGGATCTGTCAAGCTCTCCTGATATCCTGCCATCCCAGTTGTGAAAACTAGTTCTCCCTGGGCTATCGTTTCAGCTCCAAATAGAACTCCATTGTATCTGGTTCCATCTGCCAGAATCAATAATCCAGGTACCTCGCTGGGAGGATTTCTGCTCTGTGAATCGACTAGTCCATCTGCCGCATCTGGGAAGATTGGTGGGTCTGAAACACCCGGAATATCTGCGCCGGGTATGAATCCGCGTTGCAGTCCCGACCCCGACATCAGCGAAGCTGCACAAATACGTCACTTAATCATTGATGAAGAAGTATACATTTTCACTCATTGATCTTCGTTAGAAACGAGTATCTTCCCATCTTCACTGGGAACTACTGAAACTGACCCTCCTGGAAAGTCTCCGGGTTCGCATGGCCCTAGATATGAGTTTAGGAATACGGCAAGGGCCGCCACCTCTGAATGGGGCTGATTCCCTACTGCGACATTATAATCTGCTATGCCGAATAGCTCTCCTGGGACCTTTGTACCCCCTACTACGATAGCTACATCACCTTCTAATGGGATTTTATCCGTAATTTCATTCCAAGACTTCCCATACATAGTGAGATGCACTATGGTCCCTCCTGATTTTGAGAATGATCTGAGCCACCTCATTGGCCTCCCCTCGTATCTACATCCAAACTGACCGCCGAATCTAGACGTAACTGATCTCCAAGTCTCAATAGGAGTAGGATCGTCATCTCCGCAAAGTATTACCTCATCGGCACCAAATGCTCTGGCAGTCAGTCCAAGATGGGAGGTCATCCTCTTATCACGATCTACTCTGTGTCCTAGCCTCAAGACCGAGACTTTCAGAGCGGGGGCATCCTTCATGGTCACCCCAGAGGAGGAGATCCTTCTTCATTTACAATTGGGTTATCCTGAATAGTAGTCGAGGGAAATAAATCGACTCCCATATTCATCATCGTACTTCTGACCCATTGGAGAAGTATGGCGTCCCAAAAGAACGTAGTTGCCATGCCTACCATTATGGCCATTGCCACTAGTCGACCTGAGGCGAATATTGCCACTTGCATCTCAATTTCTGGACCTATGATTGCATTGCCCAGAGGCTCTAAGATGTAGAACATAATTATCACAATTAGTATGCCTCCAATATTATTGAGAATAGCATTTCCTGTCTCCCTTCCAACTGACATGATGAAAGTAGCCATCAGGGCTAAAACAGGGATAATTATGCTTATTTCCCTGAAAGTGAACTCCCCTATCAGAGATATTGGGATATCAGCATCTCCCAGTGAAGATCCTCCTTTGTCCACTGATATCCACCAGAAAACCGCAGTCATTGAGGCGAGAGCCCCTGATACTAAACCTCTGAAGCTTATCATTTCCCTGATATCGTGACGATCGGCGGGTTGCAGCCTCTGTATGATTGACTCCATTAATTCAAGAGATTCGCTAGTCGGGCCATCCGGGACAACGGATTGATTCATATTGCCCATATGGTCGTTTAGAGGCTCTTCTGAACCCTGCTCTCCCATCACCATCGATGTAATGCGACTCGGTCACATCATAAAGCATGCGTCGAATGGCGTGCCGAACATGCCCGACTGGCGACCTAAACTCAGAAGCCGCGCTGACGGAAATCCTAGGATTATGGGCATTCTCAATATCACCCCCGATTCGTTTCACGGCCAATCTAGATACGAAACAGTGGAGTCTGCAACCGAGGAGGCGATAGCTATGGCCGAGAATGGTGCAGATTGGATAGATATAGGAGGGGAGTCGACAAGGCCGGGATCCAGAGCAGTCCCTCCTAGAGAGGAAGAGTCCCGAGTAGTACCTGTGGTTAGGTCCATTAGGGACGAGTTACCTGATATTGGAATATCAATAGATACTAGGAGATCGACAGTGGCATTAGCGTCTTTAGAGGCTGGTGCTGATATGATTAATGATGTTTCATCTCTTGGAGATTCCGATATGGCGAGTGTCATAGTTGAATACGGATGTCCTATTTGTCTGATGCACATGAAAGGGATTCCTGAAAATATGCAAAAAAATCCACAATACTCCGATGTAGTCTCTGAAGTCAGGAAGAGTTTGGCAGAATCTACTTCTAAACTAAATCTCCTAGGAGTAGATAATTCTATGATTGTAATCGATCCGGGAATTGGATTCGGGAAGCTCCTGCAACATAATCTATCTTTGTTATCATCAGGAAGAGAGGTTCTGCCCGAGCAAGACATGGGCCTTATGTGGGGAGTTAGCAGAAAAAGTATGTTTGCCGACCTTCTCGGAAGAGATTCTACGGAGGATAGGCTTGCAGGTAGTCTTGGAGTCGCTTCAAAAGCACATAGCTATGGTGTTGATATTATCAGGGTCCATGATGTCGCAGAGCATGAGGACCTGTTTTCCACAATCAACTCCCTGAGGTGAAGTCTTGACGATGGATACGAATAATATTGTTGACTTCTCCCCTAATCTTAGACTAGTAGGCACTGCGCATGTCAGTAGTAAATCTGTAGAGATGGTCAGGAAGGAGATTTCTGAATATGAACCAGATATCGTTGCTGTTGAACTATGCGAATCTAGACTTTCATCACTCAAAGAGCCAGAATCCCTAGACTCTGAAGATTTATTGAAGATAATCAAAGAAGGAAAATCTCCAATGATTCTTCTACAATCAGCCTTAGCCGCTCAACAGAGAAAAATGGGGCTGACCACTGGGGAGAAGCCCGGAGCTGAGCTTCTTGAAGCAGTACAAAGTGCTGAGAAATCTAATATTCCTGTTGAAATGATCGATAGAGATGTAGTGGTCACTCTTAGAAGAGCTTGGAGGGGGATGGGAATTATTGAGAAGTGGAGAGTCCTCAATGCCCTTCTCTTAGATGAGGAGGAGGAGGAGGAGGAGCCGTCCATAGATGAGATCTTAGGGGACTCCGATATGCTGAGTAAGATGATGGAGGATGCTAGAGATGTTGCACCAGGTGCGGGAGAGGTCCTTATTGATGAGAGAGATGCTTTCCTGGCCGGGAGGATCCAACAAATTAGTGGGAATGGAAAGGTACTGGCAGTGGTTGGTGCCGGGCATCTGGAAGGGATTATCAATAACCTCAATAATCCACCGATGGACATTACTTCTAGACTGGCTGAACTCAGTACAGAACCGCCGAAGAAGATTTGGCCCAAGGTAATAATGGTGGCAGTACCGCTTTTCCTGTTTGGATCAATTGGCTACATGGCATACAATGGAGATATGGAAGAAATATGGCAGACTGCGGAGACATGGTTGATACTCAATGCGGTACTTGCCGGACTGGGGGTATTGATAGTCAGAGGTCATCCTTTGTCTATTTTAGCTGGGGCTTTGGCCTCACCAATTACCTCTCTCAACCCGGCGCTCGCTGCTGGATGGTTCGCAGGATATGCTCAGATTAAGGTAGACGGACCAACAGGGGGCGACGCACAAGAGTTTCTCGTTATGGATGATTTCTCACTGTTATGGAGAAACCGGGTTGGAAAGGTTCTGATGGTCACATTCATGGGTAACTTGGGCTCGTCTTTGGGTGCGTGGCTGGCCGGTGGGGCCATTTTTATGCAACTCTTTGGCTAGTCATTTTGGCCCCATTCAAGGGAGCTCCATCCTCTTTCATGCGCATAGTAAAGTATCAGCTTAGTCACTACCTCAAACCCTGCTATTGACGCTGCAATTATCTCATCAGAGGTGAATATCCAAGCTAGAATGAAAGTATCGGTGGTAGCTATAACTCTCCACGTAATGGTCTTGGCCAAGCTACGCTTTTTTGTCGCTACCATTTTGAACCCCTATCATTAGTAAAAAATCAGATCGCCTCAATAACAACTGCAATACCTTGACCCCCCCCTATGCATGCAGTTGCTATGCCGTACCTTCCGCCTCTTCTCCTGAGCTCTAGAGAGAGAGTCAATAGTAGCCTAGTTCCAGTGGCTGCCAGAGGATGTCCAAGTCCAACTGCTCCTCCGTTAACATTTACTTTCGATGGATCGATACCAAGGTCCTTGATACAGGCTACGCACTGTCCGGCAAAGGCCTCGTTAATCTCCCAAAGATCAATATCTTCAACTTTCAGACCGGCTTTCTGGAGAGCCAGATTACTACTTGGAACAGGTCCATGAGCCATTATTTTAGGATCCAACCCTACAATTCCCCATGATACTATTCTTGAAAGTGGCACATCCCCGTCTGACTTAGCTCTCGCACCCGACTTGACAACAATTGCAGCGGCCCCATCGACTACACCGGATGCATTTCCGGCCGTCACAAGGGAGTCGGGGCCGAAGTGCGTCCTAAGTCCTGAGAGTGACTCAGTGGTAGTTCCCAAAACAACGTGATCATCATGGGACGAATCCAAGACTCCTTCAGGAGTAATTACCTCCACAATTTCATCTTCCCAAATGCCGTTTCTGATACTATTCTCAGTCCTCTGATGGCTCAATGCGGCGAAACTATCTGCGTCTTCTCTAGAAATATCAAGCATCTTACATAGCTCATCACTGGTCTGAGCCATGAAATATCCACACACATCATCCCTCAGATTTGTGAAGAAGTAATCCTCCATATCACGTGGAATCTCCTCGCCTTTTCTTGGAGATCTTCCGAGCTTGTATGTAGTTCTCTCATCCCTGAGGACATGAGGAGATTGGCTTAGGTTCTCCATTCCTCCGGCCACTACTGTATCCGCCTCTCCAAGCATTATCATCTGTGCCGCTGAAACCACTGACTGGGCACCACTTCCACAGAGTCTGTTAATAGTTAACATAGGGACCTGATGAGGGATTCCAGACAATATTCCAGCTCTTCTAGCTCCGAAGATGGCCTGCGATGAGGTTTGAAGGGCGTGCCCCATAATCACATGATCAACTTCTGATGGTTCGGTACCCGTCTTCTCGAGAGCTCCTTTAATTGCTATTGATCCCAATTCCTCGGCACTTATCGAAGCTAGTCTGCCCCCTTGTCCTCCGTCTCCTCTTTTTCCACCTAGCCACTCACAGAAAGGCGTCCTAGCTCCTCCTACAATGACTACATCGTTATCCTCCATGCATAACGCATGGGGATACTGCTCAAGAGTCTGACGATTGACAGGCCTATGACTGATCATCCTCGGTCATGGAGCCAAGATAGTCTGGCAACTCTACTCCTGACATCTTTGCAACGTCATGTATCGGAGGTAAACTCTGTACTAGGCTACTCACAAAGTTACTGGTAGCTGACGAACCCTCAGAGTTATTACCACTGTCCCAGACAGTAATCTTGTCAATCTTCAGGTTCCTGATAGCCTCGGTTTGAGCGGCTACCATGTTCTCGATTTTCTCGACCATCAATAGTGTGGCCGCCGCCTTTGGATCTCCTGAAGCGCTGGACACCAGATTGCTGTAACCTTGTGCCTTTGCATCGAGAACCTTCTGTATTCCTTCAGCTTCTGCTTCGTACTTGGCCAGTATTGCATCTGCCTCTCCCTTGGCGACTCTCCTCTGCCTCTCAGCTTCTGCATCTGCCTGTATCTCTATTTGCTGTTTCTGGATAGTAACCTGTACGATCTCACTTGCCTTCAATCTCTCCTCTTCCTCGGAGTAGAAAGCCTTCTGAATCTCTGCTTCGGCTTTAGCCTTGGCTACATCGGCCCTTTGCTTGGCAGACGCTTCTGCTTCCGCCAAATCTGCATTTGCCCTGGCTATTTCAGCTTGGGCTGAGTTCTCTCCAGAAATTGCCATAGCCTCCTGCTGCTCTACGAAAACACGCTGATCAGCCTCTGCGGCTTTTCTTCCCTTCTCTGCTGCAGCCATATTCTCCGCTACGGTGATTTCTCTCTCCTTGCTTGCGATAGCGGCGCCTATTGCTCCGTCCCTCTCTGCGTTGGCTACGTCCACTCTAGCATTCTCAACAGCTGTTGCTGCTGCCTTCTTACCAATACTCTCGATATAGTCAGACTCGTCTGTAATATCGACAATGTTAACATTTAGCTGGGTTAATCCGAACTTCCTAAGCTCCTGATCAACATTCTGAGTGATTAGAGATAGGAAAGCATCTCGATCTTGATTGATCTGCTCAATTGTTAGGGAGGCGACAGTGAGACGCAACTGACCGAGAATTATCTCCTCTGCTAGTTTCTCTATCTCTGGAATCTTGAATCCTAGAAGCCTCTCAGCTGCATTAGCCATGATGGAGGGTTCCTTGCTAACACCAACTGTAAATGTACTTGGAACGTTTATTCTGATATTCTGAAGGGATAGTGCACCTTTCAAATCGATATTAATTGGCATTGGCTTTAGGGATATATACGCATAATCCTGAATCAATGGCCAAACTAATGCGGCTCCTCCGTGGACTACACGAGAAGGCTTAGCCTTTCCATCCGCTGCCTTGGCGGTTCTTCCATAGATTACCATCACCTGATCTGGTGGGCATCTCTTGTATCTCTGAGCAAAGAATATTACGGCAGCCACCAAAACCAATATGATTGCGAAAATCATTATTGTCCCTATAGTTCCACCATCTGCTCCATCTGATTGTCTGAGGGTTGTCATTAACATCCTGTTCACTCCTGACTCTATGAGGCAGGCACAGGTCATGAACTCTTTCCCGAAAATTGAGAAAAATTAGGGAGGGGTGCGAAATCATATTCTCTTTACTAACAGAACTTCACCCATTGTACCGACCACTTCAATTAGCCTTCCTGTTCCAATTTCTTGCTTGTCTTCGGACCTTGCATTGTATGTACTTAGAGAACCATTGGTCTCGATCTGAACTTGACCAACGCCCTCATGAGGTATCACTAGGTATACCTGCCCTTTACAACCGATGGTATCTACAATATCCACATTTCCGGAAGATTGCATCGCCATAAAGACCTCAAATAATTTTGCAGTTCCATACATTGATGCAGTTCCAGCTATTCCTCCTGCTGCCACGGCGACTGGATCAGTCCCGTCTGATTTCAATACCCAGAGTCCGGCCAGGCCGAAGAACATGAGGAACGCCATCACGCCTTGGAATGTCAGGGCCTTGAATGATGCATCTGAGCTCATAACATCTATTTCCATTCCGAATAGACCCTCGAAAACTCCCTCTGCGACACCACCTACAAGCATAAGCACGAACCATAGAAGAAACAGAATGCCCCCTAGAAGGGCAGAAATACCAAAAATCCACTCTAATCCTGTTGCGTCTCCTAGCCCTACGAGGTCAAAGAGGTTGAAATCATTGATATCCACCATAACCATTCCTAGGGGCAGGGGCATTTGACACATTCGGCGTATTTAGTCTCAAACTAGTAATTGGGAACTCCTTCACAACACGCCTCAACCACTCTGTAGCACCTAGGGCATTCCATGTGTTGCCTCCTAGGAACTGCATCTCCCCTGAAACCACAGATGCAGCTCATGGATTTACAATGGTCAGAGTCCATGATCAATGAAAGACGAAACTAGGATTTATTCTTCTCGGTGTTTTTTCCTACTTTTTGTTATTCCTGATGGCCAGATATCTCTCGGCGGCTAGAATAGGCCCCAGGGATGAGCCAGTCAAAATTGACGTGATTACAAGGTTCCAACTGCTACTAACATATTGATCCAAAGTAGTATATACAAAAAGTGCGATTAGGATCATTGTCACAGGGATGGCGAATCTTCTCAGAAAAATCTGATACCCCCCCATTTGATCATAGGCAGGGTTATCGATAATTCGGTCTATCATATCATCGAGACCAGGATTCTTGGCCGACATGATTCTCAGCCTATTAGCCACGCTAGTGCGCCTAGGAATGTCATTAGTGCCGGAATAGCGTACCAAACTGCCCTAATTGCCTTAGGAGTCTTATCTGCAACATCAATAATTCTCCCAGCCTCGTCCCTGACGAACTCGGTCTTTTCCATTTTTGAATAAACTTCAGAGAACTCTTTCTCATGTCGTGCAAGGAATATTAGAAAGTATATCCCGAGCATTAGAGAGCTCCCTCCCGAAACATTGAGTAGAATACTGAGTAATTCTAGCAAGGCGCCTGATGAGCCCAGTTGCGATCCTATCAGCAACTGCCCTATTCCTAGCATGAACCAGAGCAACGAGTCGACTCTTGCCATGATGGAGGGAAGGGGGAGTGATTCATCAAGGTGTTCCCGGCAGTATCATGCTAAGTGGACTTGGTATGGTTATCCCAGATTGCCCATGTGCCCTTAGCCGTGGCTATTAGAATCCCTGAGGAGTCATTCAGTTCCCCTTCCAAATGAGCTATGTTCTTGCCCCTTTTTACAACCCGGCCACTGGCAGTAAGTAGCATCCCCTCATGAGCGGGCCTGATGTATGAAATTATGATTCCAGCTGTGGCGCACCACTCATCCGGTGATATCAGTGATAGAAGTGCACCTCCAAGAGCAGTATCTAGGATTGATGCATGTAATCCTCCATGAGCGACCCCTCCAGCATTCAGATGAGTTTTCAGAACATCGACCTCCACTACACACTTCCCTTCTCCGATAGATACTGGTCTGAGTCCTATCATCTTTCCAAAGCCCGGGAACGTTGGTGGAAATTCTTGCCCATCTTCCATGAGCTTGCGAGAGAGTTTCTTCTAATTACTCCTAAGGTGAGTTTCATCATTCACCTGTCTGGACAGCCCAGAGTCTGGAGTAAATTCCATCTTCCTCCAATAGAGATTCATGAGTTCCCGTTTCAGAGATTTCTCCCTTGTGCAGGACAGCGATGATGTCTGCATTTCTTACCGTTGAAAGTCTGTGTGCTATGATTAGAGTTGTCCTATCTTTCGATATCTGGGAAATCGACCTCTTCAGTGCGGCCTCTGTCTCGTTATCCACATTACTCGTAGCCTCATCTAGGACCAGTACTGGGGCGTCTTTGAGAACAGCCCTTGCGATCGCAATTCTCTGTCTCTGACCTCCTGAAAGCCTATGCCCTCCTTCTCCGATATCAGTATGCCAACCCTTGGGTAGTAATGCGATGAATTCAGTAGCCTCTGCTATACGGGCCGCCTCTTCTACGGAATCGAGAGAGGCTTCGGGATTCCCATATCTTATATTTTCAAGAACGGACCCCGGAAATAGTGTGGTGTTCTGACTTACTAAGGAAATGGAGCTTCTAAGTGAATTGAGAGTCAAATCGCATACTTGATGACCATCTAGGGAGACAGTCCCTGATTTAGGGTCATGGAACCTCATCAATAGCCTGATCAATGTGGTCTTTCCTGAGCCAGTTGATCCTACCAAGCCGACAGTTCGGCCCGCTGGAACCAGTAGATTGAGACCTTGGAGGACTTCTTCCCTATCTGGATATGAAAACTCAACATCTCTAAATTCTAACTCTCCGCTAACATCTTCCAGTTTTACATCTCCCTCCACTATTCCGACCTCAGTGTCCAACAGATCTAGTACGCGGGTAGTTGATGCCATGGCTCTCTGGTAGAGATCAAATGTCTCGCCAAGTCTAGTGAGTGGCCATAGAAGTCTTTGGGTGATGAATACAATAACTGAATAGGCCCCTAAACTAATCCTTCCGTCAAGTGCCATCCATCCTCCTACCAGCATATTGGCCGAGAATGCGAACAAGATAGCCATCCTGATTATTGGAACGAAGGATGCAGATAGTCTGATTGCCTCCTTATTTGCCTCCCTGTAAGACTCCGATGCCTTACTGACCCTAGCGGCCTCTCTGGCTTCAGCAGTGAAGGATTTGATTGTGGTTATTCCTTGCAGATTGTTATTCAGGAGAGCGTTCAAATCTGCTACCTGTGTCCTGACTTTGGAATACCTGACTCCTATTCTCCTCTGATACATGAATGACCCCGCTACAATAACAGGTATTGGTACAATGGCCCACAATGCGACTTCAGGAGCCACGAAAAACATGATTCCCCCTACGACTATTATTGTGGTGGCTACCTGAAGGATATCCGTTGCACCTTGATCGAGAAATCTTTCAAGTTGATTGACATCGTCGTTCATTATCGCCATTAGTCCGCCGGTTGATTGCTGAGAGAACCACTGCATCTCAAGATCTTGAATGTGGGAGTAAGCAGACATACGTAGCTCATGTTGGGCCGTCTGTGCAAGATTTCTCCAAAGAACTGCATAGAAGTACTGGAAAAGTGACTCAAGAACCCATATTATGACTGTTATGCCAGTCAGGATGTATAGCTGAAGATGGACATCCTCGTATCCCATATCAGCTAGAAATGAGTTCTCTCTCGCGGAAACTACATCGATTGCCATACCGATTAAAACGGGAGGCGCCAGATCCCAAACCTTGTTCAATATTGAGCAGAGTGATGCTAGAATAACTACTGATCTGTGTTCCTCGAGCTGGGAAAGAAGCCTAGCTAGCGGGTGCCTTACTTCTGACATAACCCCGCCCCTGCAACTAGGAGTATGAAGATGCCGAACTCATACAGATGCAAGAGGACCGCCCGTCCAAGAATCGGCCCATAAGTCAAAGGCGGCTATGGAAGGGTCGCCGGTTGAGTTGGTCCTTACTGCATACAGGTCCCCCGCTGAAACTAGGTTGTCTGCGTCCCTGTCGTCCCATTGGAATTCCCACCATGCTCCATCTGATGCAGTGACATTGGAGTAATCTGAGTCCATCCTCAGAGATGCCATTGTGATTGCCCCCTCATCGTTACTGGAAAGGCCCCTAATCTCAATCTCCTCTGGGAATGCCTCGGATACCAGATTATCAGGGATCTCTCCTGCCCACACGGATATTTCGCCGAAATCTGTTGACTCCTGATATGGATTGAAACCAATTGGTGCTCTAGTCATACCCTGGTCGACCTGCAAATCAACATCATCCCCAACCCTGACCGTCAATACGAATTGCTCTTCCTCTCCGGAATAAGTCTCAATCGCCATTATCATCGGAGGAGTTCCCCTTAGCTCGATAACTATTGAGTGTGTGGAATTTGAGCTAGTGGCAACCTGCTGTCTGGAGTCCTCATCACCTGTGATCCTCCACTCTAGATCTGAAATTGTAGTCGTATCAAAACCGAATGGAGGCATATTATCCGTTTGCCCCTGTGAAGAGAGAATGGCGAATTCAGCAAAGGGGTCCATATATTCCGGGTTTGCATCTCTTCCCTCAAACCATACATTACCCACTCTGATGTTAGTTATGTGACCACCATCAATTACCTCATTATTGGAAGTGTAAGACCCAATAGTAACCCTAGTGGAGATGGATCTCAATTCCTTGTTATCGTCTTTGGAGACGCCCCAGTAAATTTCTCCAAATTGGCCTTGTAATGTCGAAGAGGATGTTGTTTCAATGCTAAGTCTGTCATAGTAGTTCGCATAATCAATAACATTGAATGAATCCTTGTCAGATAGAATCTCATTAAGCATGTCTGAGGTCAGGGGAAAGCAACCTTCTTCTGGACATTCATTGACTTGGTTTGAGAGACAACCGGTTACACCAGAGAGCAGCATCAGAACTACCACTAGTCCCACGCGAGCCATGATGTTGGGGGGCGGATTACATAGATGAGGGTATGCAAATATGGTCATTAGTACGAAATGAGCTATGCGAGCCCCCTATATGGGGCAATACCTTGGGAGGTACCGTCGAGGAGGGATTCCATGCATACCAACATACTTGTCGTTTACAAGAAGAACTTTGAAGAGGTGCATGATATGGCTTTAGCAACCGTTAGACAGGCCTTGGATGAGCTTGTCTCAGAGAATAGGGTTCGTGTTGATTACACGGCCAGGGAGACCGTAAGGAGGGCCGATTTCGATGGCCCCGATCTGGTAATCGTTTTGGGAGGAGATGGCACTCTCACTTCAATAGCCCATTCCATAGATGACTCAACCCCGATAATGGGCGTCAACAGCCATCCTAGGATGAATGATTCTAATGGTTCCTATGGTTTCTACATGGGAAGCGATCCAGAGAATTTCAAGAGCGATATCCATGCTGTTATGGGAGGCGGAGGGATCATCAATGTACTCCCTCGTTTACAGGCAGAGATTGTGACTACCAGTGGTAACAAGATTGTCACTGATCCAGCCCTTAACGACTTGCTAGTGGCCAATACTCACCAGTATCAGCCCTCGAAGTACAGACTACAGAGACCAGCCGATGGAATCGATGTCATCCAGCACTCTTCTGGATGTCTTTTCTCGACGTTCCTTGGACAGGGAGCTTGGTTCAGGCATGTGGCAAACATTGAGGGATCAGTGTTTCCATTGAATGAGATGGATAGCAAATATCTGTTCGTGGCTAGAGACCTACCTAGGGATGATCGAGTCGATGACGGCTCTTACTGGGCTTGGACCAGAGAACCCACAGTGATGACTAGTGACATGCACAGGGGCTATGTTGTGGCTGATGGTTGGGACGAGTTCCACTTCACCAGAGGCGCTACTGTTACTGTTGACCTAAATGGTCCGACCCTGCAGCTACTTACTTTCCGCAGCACTATTCATGACAGAGTCGCCCATTGGATAGGGGATAGGCAAGCTGAATGAAAAGGTGCTCAAGATTTATGTTTGAAATCTAGAGAATCTGCTGAAGGAACTTTTTGGTTCTTTCATGCTTCGGATTAGTGAAGAACACATCAGGGGACTCTTCCTCGACAAGCTCTCCCTCGTCAAAGAGAATACATCTGTCGGCGACCTCTTTTGCGAATCCCATCTCATGAGTTACTACTATCATTGTAATATCTCTCTTTGCCAGATCTATCATCACCTCCAGTACTTCCTTGATCATCTCCGGATCAAGGGCGGATGTTGGTTCATCGAAAAGCATGATTTTTGGGTCCATCGCCAGTGCTCGAGCAATGGCCACCCTTTGCTGCTGTCCCCCAGATAGCCCGCTAGGGTACTTGAGTGCCTGTTCTGGAATACCGACTCTCTGAAGTAGCTCCATGGCCCTCTCCTCTGCACTCTTTTTGTCTATCCCGCGAACCTTCATCGGAGCTAGAGTAATATTTTCCATGATAGTCAAATGAGGGAAAAGCTCGAATTGTTGGAAAACGAATCCAACTTCTGACCTAATACGCTTCAAATCTGAAACGCTGGTCTCTTCATCTAGTGTGGTACCGGCGATCTTTATGCTACCGCCTGCATGTGGCTGTAGCCTATTCAAGGTCCTGATAAATGTGGATTTCCCAGATCCAGAAGGCCCGAGGATTACGATGATTTCACCCCTCCTGACTTTGATATCTATTCCCTTGAGTGCCCAGAAATCACCGAAGTTAACGCGGACGCCTTCGGTTTCTATGATAAATTCATCATCTTCGGTGTCTTGACTACTCATGTTGCCTCAGCTCCCCCCTCTTTTACTAGCCCTAGGGACTTCTCCACTTTAAGTGAAATCCTAGAGAGGACCAAAGCTACCACCCAGAAGAACGCCGCGGCAAAGATTAGTGGCTCCAAGTAGTCGTCCCCGAATTGAAAGTCCGTGGCAGGCAAAATCTTCGAAATTGCGAATACATCCAGTACTCCCAGTAGATAAACCAGGGTTGTGTCTTTCCATAGGCCAATGAATATGCTGACGATTGCTGGTAGAGTCGTCCTTACAGCTGCAGGCAACTCCACAAACAACTTGACTTGCGTTGGGCTAAGGCCCAATGCAACTGCGGCCTCTATCTGGCCTCTTGGAACGTTTTGCAAACCCCCTCTGAGGACTTCAGCTATGTAACAAGCACCAAAAATCGAGAATGTCATAATTGTCCTAACTACTACGTCTGCGTCATAAAACGGACGAATTACGTCAGGGAGGATGAAAAGCGCGATGAAGAGCCATGCCACCATTGGCCCGGATCTGATAAACTCGATTATGATCGTAGATGGCCAGCTGAAAAAGGGCAGGTCGCTTCTTCTGCCGAATGCTAGGAGAACTGATAATGCTGATCCAAGCACCAAAGATGCCGCTATTAGGATTAGGTTTACGTAAAGCCCGCCCCACAAGAATGGCTCTATGCCCTTCTCTGCGTATCCCCTGTCAACAAGTGCGTCTGGAGGATCTAGGAGGGCTATTGCAATGAAGAATGTGAAGACTGCAGATATGGCCAAGTAAGAACGTAATTTATTCACTTGGAATTCTTCTGATTTCTCGGTGTAGCGTCTGGACAACAAGAATGCCATAGTCCCTAGAAGGGTCGTTAGTGTCAGATTCTGCATCACTCCGTCTGGATTGTAATTTAGTCTGACTGGGTACCATACGTAGAAGATGCATGTCGCCCAAATTAACCCCAACTTGATTGCGAACCCCCGATTAGTCTCACTTGTAGTGCCTATGGCTGAACAGATGATGATTGTAGTCAGTATCAGACTCGGCCACAGTCTCCAAGTTTGATTCTCGAAGTCAGGATTGACCACTCCCGTATTGATTTCTATGCCAAGGAAAAGAGTTGCCCTATTTGCCCAGATAACTTCCCATTCAGCTCCCACAATGACGAAGTAAGAGACGCCTGATACAATGAAGTACATGGCCCATGCCACTATCAAACCTAAAATTGGGACCGATTTTGATTGGGTGAATGTCCCTTTGAAGAATACAGATAACGTCGTAGACCAGGCGAAAAATGCCAAGAAGGCCGTAATCAGACAATATAACACGTTTTTCCACTGACTCACTTCAAGATAAAGTGAGTTCATTTCTGTAAAGTAGGTATTTATGGCCAGTAATAGAGAGAGAAGTATTACCGATGAAGAGAACAGGTGCTCGTTGGAGTCGTTAACCCACTTGGCTGGCTTCCCTGTTATTCCCTCATCGAATCCAGCATACCATTTCAGAGCCCGCATTACGGGAGAAGTCTGTGGCATGTCAGATATCATATCTGCACCCTCGTAACTCTTCTGTTATACATGTTCATTAATGCTGAGATGACTAAGCTTCCGATCTGATATGTGATAAGTATCAGGATGAATGTGGGGACTGCCTTGCCGATTTTATTTACAATTACCAAATTGATGTAGAACACGTCGTTATAGGCCACGACCATGGCCAAACTGGAGTTCTTCCAGACATTCATGTACTGATTATTCAGAGCTGGGACCATGCT
>CESQ01003805.1_pt1 | contig 93943 bp, 77 predicted proteins | sample 361401 | NCBI WGS metagenome assembly CESQ01 (sample SAMEA2622119, study PRJEB7988) | marine metagenome | isolation source: saline water (ENVO:00002010), including | reverse complement strand
GAGTAGAACACCGCCAGGCTCCCAATTAAGAGAAAGGCCCACTCATTTGAGTGGGCCTTTTTCGTATGCGCGTGATAAACATGTCAACTCTGGCATTCCCCGTACCGTCATCCCGAAAAGCGCGAAGCGCGCCACAGTCATCCCGGAAAATGCGCAGCATTTATCCGGGACCTAAAAGCAAACCATATTAAGCTAACCAGACTGTTCATAAGATCCCGGCACAAGGCCGGGACGACGGATGGGGCGCAAGGCCGGGACGACGGATGGGGCACAAGGCCGGGACTACGAACTCTCTCATAGCACGAATACCACCACCGTCATCCCGGAATGCGCGAAGCGCTTATCCGGGACCTTAGAGCAAACCATATTAAGCTAAATAGGCTGTTCATAAGATCCCGGCACAAGGCCAGGATGACGGATGGGGCATATGGTCGGGATGATTTATCCGGGACCTTTTTGATTGCGCAATTTTTTCAGTCTTTCCGTAGGATCGTCTAATCCATATTGCGCTTTTAGCTTTGCAACAACATCAGGATGCTGTGCAATGAATTCACTGATATCGGCAACTAGCTCCGGGTTATTCAGCGTCGATAAACAAAACTCAACCGTTGTTACCGGTAGGTTGGGATCAAGGACAAAGTCGTCAACATCAGACAGCGTGCTCAGTAAATAATTGGCAACGTAATAATCCATATCAACAGCATCCGCCCGATCCAGCTGTGCAAGGTAAAGTGCTGCCTTGTTATCCGCAACGGAAATGAGTTTGGTCTTGCCGCTATCTATTCTGTCCTGCCAATATAGAGGAGAAAAACCAAGCACTATGGCGAGTTTTCTTATCCGGCTTATATCCTGACCATAACGAGGTGCTTTAACAAACGTACCTACCAGGCTGTCGGTTAACGGTGCACTGTAATGCTTTGTTTTGTTATCGTTCACTGGGTTTGTCCACGTTGGGTGGTCAGGATAAACCAGATCGACATTCCCCTTTTCTAACTCAACCTGAAGTCTCAGTACCGGCATAGCTACATATTCAAAACTCACACCTGTGTGTTTTGAATACGCTTCTAAGAGTGCCCAGGCAAAACCTTTATCTACTTCCGAAGAAAACTCGTAGTGAGGGTAGTAAGGAATATTTTGAGATGCAACAACGTAGGTTTCCGCTCTGACAGACAAAGATAATAGAAGACATGTGATGGAAAACAGAAGATAGACTACACGCATAAATATATTGCCGCTGCTCAGATAGTATAAACCTAGCAACACTGAACTATATTACAAGTAGTTCTAACAATGTTTGCCATAAAGACTAAGAATAGGTGTTTTTTCGTATGTAGGTACTTACTACTAATTACGCTCAATGAAAATCTCTGGATTTAACGGTTAATGATGAAAACATGTCATTTCTGTTGATCAGTTTGCCTGCGATAACATGACACACTCCTTCCTTTGAACGTTCCAGAATGCCATGTACCTCGAGAATAGTGGCACTTAGGAAAGGTTGTTTTTGCGCCCTCGCGGTATTCTGCCAGACGATTACATTGATATTGCCCGTATGGTCTTCTAATGTAACAAAGGTTACGCCGCCTGCCGTTCCAGGTGCTTGTCTGCCAACGACATTACCTATAATTCTGACCGGCGTTTTGTGTGCTTTATGAGCCAACTGATTGGCAAAAGTAATGTGTTTAAGCTTGCCTGAAGCGTTTAAAAGCGCGATGGGGTGTTTATCTACCGACAGTGCCAGTGAAGCATAGTCTTCAATCATATCTTCAGCAGGCGAAGGGGCTGATACCAGGTATGTATCGCTGCTTTCCTCGCTGAATAAAGGTAACGACTGCTGGGTATCTGCTACTTTCCAGCGGGCATCAAAGCGGTGAGCTGAAATATCAGTGAGTGCATTCGCACTGGCAAGCGCTGCAATATCTCCCTGAGATAATCCACATTGCTGTATTGATGAGAGCTGCGTAAAGCCGGATGGAGGTCGATTTGTAACAAGTCCGCGTGCACCTTCCTCTGACAGCCCTTTCACCTGACGTAACCCCAGACGTAATTCCCCTGCAGCAGTTAAGCTGTGATCGTATTCACTATGATTAATACAGACAGGCAATACCCGAATCTGGTGAAGTTGTGCGTCTTTTACAAGCTGAGCAGGAGAGTAAAACCCCATTGGCCAGCTGTTCATTAATCCGGTGTAAAACTCGGCAGGAAAATAGTACTTAAGCCATGATGAAACATAGGCCAGGACAGCGAATGACGCCGAGTGAGACTCGGGAAATCCATATTCACCAAATCCACAAATTTGCTCAAATAACTGCTCAGCGAATTCACTTTTGTAGCCTCTTTCTGTCATCCCATCTATTAGCTTACTTCGGAATTGAAGCAACTTGCCGGTTTTCTTCCAGCTTGCCATTGCACGTCGTAACTGGTCTGCTTCGCCGCCGGTAAACCCTGCTGCCACCATAGCCAGCTGAATTACCTGTTCCTGAAAAATAGGCACCCCCATTGTTCTGCTTAACACCGACCTTACTTCCTCTGAAGGGTAGGTGACTGGCATGTCACCATGTCGTCGTAATAAATAGGGGTGGACCATGTCACCCTGAATAGGGCCTGGCCTGACAATGGCTATCTGTACAACGAGGTCGTAATAGCAGCGCGGTCTTAATCTGGGAAGCATCGACATTTGCGCACGTGACTCAATTTGAAACACGCCAACAGTATCAGCGTTACAAATTGCATCATAAACCTGCTTGTCATCAGCATGTTTACTGATAAATGGAATACTTACCGGTAAAGCATAACGCTGCTCAATAAGCGCAAAGATCTTTCTGATGGCGGTTAACATACCCAGAGCGAGAACATCGACTTTCAATAAGCCAAGTGACTCTAAATCGTCTTTGTCCCACTGGATCACCGTTCGTTCTGCCATAGCGGCATTTTCTACAGGCACTAATTCGTATAAGGGACCTGCTGAAATAACGAATCCCCCTACGTGTTGTGAAAGGTGTCGCGGAAAGCCCAGTAACGTTTCGGTAATACTGAACAGGTGAGCGAGATTTTTATTTGTATTGTCGAGACCTAGGCTGGCTAATTGCGCTTTCCAGCCAAGAGTTCTGTCTCTGAGATTAATTTGCTTTAACCAGTAACCCAACTGCGACTCGTCGAACCCTAGCACCTTGCCCACTTCTCTGAATGCACTTTTAAAGCGAAAGGTGATCACCGTTGCCGCCAGTGCCGTGCGTTCACGTCCGTACTTGGTGTAGATATACTGAATGACTTCTTCACGGCGTTCATGTTCGAAATCGACGTCGATATCCGGCGGCTCGTTGCGTTCTTTAGAAATGAATCGTTCAAACAGCACATTGATTTGCCTCGGATCTACGGCCGTAATTTCAAGGCAGTAGCACACCACGGAATTAGCCGCGGAGCCTCTGCCCTGGTACAAAATACCCTGTGATTTAGCGAACTGAACAATGTCGTAAATAGTGAGGAAAAAGTATTCGTATCCCTCGGAATGAATTAGTGCGAGTTCCTTTTCAATGATCCCGCGAATGCTGTCTGTAACCCCTTCAGGAAAGCGCCGTTTAATACCTTGCTCAACGCAATGACGCAGGTAAGTGGTAGCGTTAAAGCCGTCAGGTACCAGTTCGCTGGGGTACTGGTACTTGAGTTCACTGAGGCAAAATTCGCACTGGTGGGCCAGGGCAATGCTTTCATCTATCCAGGCTTTGGGGTACAAGCGGGTGAGGGTGGTCAGGGGCTTGAGGCTGCGTTCCTGGTTTTTCATTGCGTCAAACCCTAACTCACTAATTTGCTTTCCTTCACGTATTGCGTGCAACACATGTTGTAACGGTTGTCGGTCAGGGTGATGACAAAGCGTCTGATTGGTGGCAACTACCGGAAAATGATACGTCTGATGCAGCTTGCGGGTATGCGCGAATGTCTCATGATCGCACCCATCCAGCAAGCGTGATGCGCCAATCCAGCACCGCTCAGGGTGGTGTTTCGCCAACCAGTCACCCCAGTGCTCATCATGCTCATTTCCTTTAGGTAGCCAAACGATAAAACAATCGCGAATCGATTTTAAATCCCATTCAGCCAACGAATACTGACCCTTTGCAGAGCGACGTCGGGCGTTCGTAATAATACGGCACAGCTCGGAGTAAGCCCGCTTGTTCGGACAAAGTAAGACAATTCGAAGTGAATCTGAAAAGGTAAACAGGCTGCCTGTGATCAGTTTTACCGGTAAGCGATTGGACTGGATTTCCTGCCAGGCTCTAACTATGCCGGCTACAGAACATTCATCGGTTATGGCAATCGCCTCGTAACCGTAAAACGCGGCGGTACTGACAAGCTCTTCCGGGTGAGAGGCACCTTCGAGAAAGGAAAAATTACTCTGGCAAACTAACTCAGCAAACATACTAACTAAAGTACCCGTGAACAAACCAGTTAGACTGATGATCGCGGAATATCCACAGCCGCTGCCCCGTTGAACTGAGCGCAATAAAATAATCGCGCTTTACCGCACTATCATCCCACCATCCGGTTTGAATGCGTTCCGGGCCATACACAATCTTGGTTTGTGTCGACAAAGGCTGGGGTTCGATTAGCAACCAGCACGGATGCTGACCAGAGGGAAGCTGTTCACAGACCGCCCCTGAATGGGGTAAACCATGGCGAATGTGAAAGTCCTGACGATGATCGTGACATACCCTTGGAGTGATAACTGCGTCTGAACCCAATTTAGCTAACAGTGTGCCCATTAGCATGTTTTCGGCATGCTGATTAAATCGCACGGCAAATAAATGCTCACTCGTGGCATGAAATACAACTGTGTGTTCACAGCGCAGTTGAAAGCCGCGAATAGCAGATGTCAGTGCAAGCTGTTCCAGTTTTAACGTAATTAAACTGAGCCAGTCTTTCGCATTGTGCATAGGCGCACCTGCACGAACTTCTACATGTTGCTTAGGCGAGTCCGCCAGATGCAGAGTAAGCTGCAGTGAATCAGTGGTCAGGTTTTGGCTTACCAGATACTCACAACATTGCTCTACAGGTTGAGTTAAAAACCTGAGCAGTTTCATGCTGTCTTCTAACTCATAAGGAAGTTCACACTGGTAGCGGAAATGTTGTTTTGGATGAAAGGTTGCCTTGGGAACGGTCTTTTTGCCTTTTAAAGCCAGCAGGTAACTGATCAGGGCGTTATCAAATCGCTTCCCCACTTCCTCTAACGGGATTTGAAAAACCGCCTGTAGTGTTCGGATCCCCATGCGGTCAAACTGACTGACTTGCTTTGAGGTAAACTGGGTGTATTTCAGCGATACGTTTTGCAGAGCTAACAATGCCTGAGCATTGGAAAGGTAAACCGTATCAGCGCCGGCTAACGCCAATACCTGAGCTGCCTCGACGCTAGGGCCACTCGCGAAGTGGTAGCGCAGCGCCGTGTTTTGCAGAACGTGATGAAACAACGCCACAAAATTATCAACCGAGTGATAGTAGTGGATAATGGGGTCCAGCTTTATGGCGATGCCCTGAGGTTCGAGTAAAACAATATCCGATGCAATGCGATAAAGTTGATTAGCCAGCAGGTGCAGCTGTTGGCATTCCACTTCAGCTGAATAGGGAATAAGTTGGATTCGGTTTAACAAAGCGCAAGCCTGGGCAAGTCCCATTCCCCGTTTAATGCCGGCAGTTGAGGCACATTTAGATACCTGCAAAATTTCATTGTGTTGAGGGCAAAACACCACAAGCGCAGCTTGTTTATCCTCGGCTTGTTCAAGCACAAAGTGATCAAGTTGCAACGAAGGAAAGTGCGCATAGAGCCACTGCATTGGGGAAACCCGCTAACTGCCGGTGAGCGTCGATACCGAAGCCGATTGTGTTTCGCGCATGGCAGTAATAATGGCATCGTTGCTTGCCGGTAACGGGTTACAAATAGGGATGTCAGATTTCGGCCAACTGCCAACTACCCTGTGAAGCGTGATATACCATTGCGTATCTTTGTAATACAGCTCGCAATCCACATTAACGGGCAATGACATAAACGTCTGCAGGTTGTAGTCAATATTCAGCAACAGGCATTGGTACTGTTTGCTTAGTACCTGCAGCCTACGCGCAGCTTTCGCATTTAGCGAAGCGTAACTGTACACAATTAAACTGCATGCCTGGCTTCTAATGCACTGCTCGCAGGCCCATAGCGCATCTTGTTCATTCGCAGGTGAGAGTAACCAGCTGTCCGTGAGTAACTTGTGTTTCGCCAACCAGACTGGGTTAATACTTTGATGGCGGTATAACCAAATCACCTTTTTGCCAGTATTGCGTTGTGCAGCAAACACCGGGTGCAATAACTGCAATTCACCACTGCCCTGATGGCAGCGAATACGGGATAACCCTGCGCTGGGTATCCCTCCTGCCAGCGCCGCATCCAGTGCTTTTACACCCAAAGGCAATCGCTCAATCGGAGATTGAGCGGCGTCGGCTGCATTGCCCAAATAGATATCCGGGTGTTGGGTTAACGTGTGAATGGCGCTTTTCATAATTAAAAAAATGCTGTATTTATATACAGTATTGTAGCGCAAAAAAATGCCTCTGCAAGAGGCATTCAAATTATTGCGTTAACGCTGGGCCCGAAACAAACTGCGAAGCGTTGAATGTTGTTCTCAAAAAGCGTTTACGAACTGGCTGATTCAGTTTTGGTTACCGGGAAGCTAATTCCTTTACAGGCAACAACAAAGCCTTCTAACGTGTTCTGGCTCCAGGCTACTCTAATTTCACTGGGTTGCAGTTTTACCTTTTCCCTGATGGACTCCATGGTGATCTCTGATTCCTGCAGTACCGATTTCAGCGCTTCTTCCACGGTCATACCCTTATCCATACATAACACCGCAATGGTACTGATATTGTGAAAAACAAACTGAAATACTTCAAACGCACCCGTGTCAATTAAACCACGCTTGTGGGACGACTCCAGGCGTTCCACCAAAAAGTGCTGAATTTGCTTTGCCAGCATGACCATGCCGCTGGTTGAATCACTGATGCGACGATTGCTGGCTTTGAGGTTTGACTGGGATAGCACCAGCTCTTTTTGCAAGCTTTGAACACGCATTACAAAGTACACCAACAACAGGACCAGCGCTGCAATTGAAGCAAATATCACCATGGGTTTAACAATCCTCTTCGTTACTGCTTTTACACGGTTAGTCTTTCTTCGGTGTGTAAATTGGACTTGGGAAAGCAGTTACTTTATCAGATAGTTGAGTGATTTTGGCAGTCCCTTGTTTTTTTACTGTGTCGATACGCAATACATTGTGCATGGGGATATACGTGCGAGTAACGTCGGCAAACTCATCTTTGAGCTTTTCGTGCGTCGGATCTACCACTAAATGCGTGTGGTTGTCCCACACAAAATCGCCAATTTCAACAAAGCCAAAAAGCCCACCCTGAGATAATTCTCTTACGTACAATTCATACCGCTCGCCATTACTGACAAACTGAATACGATACAGAACTTGCTTATCGGTCATAATATCTCGCTAAAAACACCAACGTTGCGCGTGAAAAAAATATAGGAATTGGGTATCGCCACACCAATCCGAATGGAAGGCTGCCCTCTCTGGCTTCATTTCGAATGCCATTCAGTTAAGAGGGGAGAGTATCAGCCCTCACGGATTATAATGATTTCGTGCCAGGGTGCCAGAGGGCGAGAATGTTGTTTATGCGGTAATAATCGGGTTCAGTAACGCTTGCGTTGCAATGTGCAGTTCTTCTTTGGTTTCTGCCAGAATACTGTTCACGGCAAAGCCTTGTACAAAGCAGGTGAGCTGCAGCGCAACGGCTTCTACGTTAATCTCGGTCTTTACCGTCCCCTGGCGCTGTGCTTGCTCCAGACAACCAATAAAACCAAGCTGTAAGCGGTCTAAATAATGCCGGCCAATTGACTGAATGGTCGTATCGTCATGGCCAAGTTCTGTGACCATATTGATCAATAGACACCCTCTGCCAAACATGACAGAAATGTACGCATCGAAGAAGGCTTCAATAGACGCAATACCATGGTGGTTTTCAAGGTGTTGAACAATAGGGGCCAGAGTGTGCTCATGATAATAAGACAGGGTGTCGTATAAAAACTGTTGTTTACTGCCAAATTCTAAATAAAAGCCTCGTCGGTTAAATTCAGTACGGGCAATGATTTCTTCCATTACGGCGCCGTGAAAACTGTGCTCCAGGAAAATATCAACCGCCTGCTCCATAATGGCATTGACGTCATACAGTGATTTTCGTGGCATAACTCACGCTCTGATTTTTAAAAGAATAAACGTTCTAAATGTAGTAGGCATTAAGGAAAATGCAAACAGCGATGCAGCCGCATCGCTGTTTGGGGGCTAGCAGAAGAAAGACTGCTTGAAACAAGCCCAGTGTTCGTTGAAGTGCTCGGTTGGCTTGCGTTGGAAGCCAGTGCGAATGAATTGATTAATACGTCCGTCAGTAAAACAAATCAGGGTATTGGCAATTAAGGCTTCGTCGGCAGTCAGTTGCTTACCTTCGCGCAGTCTGCGTTCACGCAAAATCTGTTTGAGTTGTGTTTCCAACCGCTCAAATAATTTGGCTATTCGCAAGCGCAAGCGCTCTTGTTCACCCAACAAGGCGTCGCCGTTTAAGATTCGGGTAATGCCAGGGTTCTTTTCGGCAAAACCTAAAATCAAATGTAGGATCAACTGGCAACGTGCCGCAGAATCTTTTTCTTCATTAATGATTTTATTAATGCGAGAAAACAACGTCTCTTCAATGAATTCAATCAGGCCTTCAAACATCCGCGCTTTGCTGGGAAAGTGGCGGTAAAGCGCAGCTTCAGAAACGCCAACTTTCTCCGCTAGCTTTGCGGTAGTAATGCGTTGACCCGGACTGGTTTCGAGCATTCCGGCCAGCGCCTGTAGAATCTGTGCTCTGCGATTGGTTTTTTTTGCGGCAGGCATAATGAGCGTGCTTCCTCCATTGTCGGCGTACCTACTGATCACCGAATAATGCGTTCAGTAAAAATTTAACTGTGTTGTAATTGGTATCGTTCGTTTATCAGGTTCAATAATGCCAGTGCTAATTCGGTTTTGGGTTGAGGCGGTAGCTCGACACTGCCGTCTTTCCAAAATACATGTAGCGCATTGGCGTCACTATTAAACCCTAATCCTGCCCGAGTAATGTCGTTGGCAGCAATCATATCCAGCTTTTTATCGGCCAGTTTCTTTTGAGCATAAGCTTCAACATTCTGGCTCTCTGCCGCAAACCCTACACAAAAGGGAGGATTAGGCAATCCGGCAACCGTTTTTAGGATATCAGGGTTTTTTACAAAAGTAAGTGTTAACGTATCCGCATTCTTCTTTATTTTGTTGTCGGCAATATCAGACGCGCGGTAGTCCGCCACAGCGGCGGTAGCAATAAAAATGTCGCTGTTTGTTACCTGACTCATAACGGCCTCGAGCATTTGGTCGGCGCTTTCAACATTGATTCGACTGGCACCAACAGGCGTAGGCAAATTCACCGGTCCCGCAACCAGGGTTACTTTGGCGCCTAAAGCCAGCGCCTGTTGGGCAATCGCAAAACCCATTTTTCCCGAGCTGTGATTAGAAATAAAGCGCACAGGGTCCAGGCTTTCACGCGTAGGGCCCGCAGTAATAACCAGGGATTTGCCCGCAAGCGGCTGCTCGCGGCTTATATAGGTCATCAGGCTTTCAACAATGGCTTCTGGTTCCAGCATGCGACCGGGACCAACATCACCACAGGCCTGTTCGCCGTCGGCCGGACCAACCAGGAAAGCACCATACTGCTGAACGCGGTTAATATTTGCCTGCGTAGGCATGGCTTTCCACATTTGCTGATTCATTGCTGGCGCAATGACTACCTGGGCCGTCGTGGCCAGGAATAATGTGGTAAGTAAGTCATCGGCAATCCCATTTGCCAGTTTGGCAAGGGTATTGGCGGTGGCAGGTGCGATCAGCAATATATCAGCCCATTTGGCCAGTTCAATGTGGCCCATGGCGGCTTCGGCTGTTGGATCCAATAAGTCGGTGCTTACCGGGTGACCCGATACAGCCTGTAATGACAGCTCACTAACAAAATGGGTAGCAGAATCGGTTAATACGACTCTGACAATGGCACCTTGTGCGGTGAGTTTTCTTACCAGATCCGGGGTTTTGTAAGCTGCAATGCCGCCAGTGATCCCCAGAACCACCTTTTTTCCTGCTAATGACATTTATATTCACCTGACTGAATAAACGCCGAAAGACTACCATGCAAGGGCTCAGCTGTGTAGCTATTGATCAAAAAGTGATGGCGTTGAAGGCGTTATTCACGCACCAAATTAGTGCATGAAAACACGGCAGAAGTGCAGTAGGCATGAACAACCCGGTTAATTAAGCTATTGCTGTCTTTACTAAGCGAGAGATCCCATGACATTACTGAGGTTACCCGAACAGTCCCGCCCGCGTGAGAAGCTGTTAGCGCAGGGCGTTGCACAGCTATCGGATACCGAGTTACTGGCGGTGCTGATCCGCAGTGGCAATCAGGGACTGTCCGCGCTGGATATTGCCCGTTGCTTATTGCAGACATTTGGTTCGCTGCGCGGCGTAATGACGGCGCCAAAAAGCCATTTGTGCAAAGTTACCGGCATTGGAGAAACCAAGTTTTGTGAGTTTCAGGCCGCCATGGAAATATGCCGGCGTCATTTGGCTGAACCGCTGCACGAACGCTCGATGTTTCACAGCGCAGAAGATGCCAAACTCTATCTACGCGCACAGTTGCGGGATCTGAACCAGGAAGTCTTTGCACTCATGTTACTCAATAGCCAGCATCATTTACTGGCATTCAGGAAAATGTTTACCGGTACTATTAACGCTGCGGCTGTTTATCCCAGAGAGCTGGTAAAGCAGGCGCTAGCAGATAACGCCGCGGCTGTTATTCTGGTCCATAACCACCCTTCCGGTAACCCCAAGCCCAGCCCGGCCGACATTACGTTAACCCGGGACGTAAAAAAAGCGATGGAACTGGTAGATATTCAGGTGCTTGATCATTTTATTGTCGCCGACAATCAGGTATGCTCACTCGCTCAGCAAGGATTGCTGTAGAAATTTTAGCCAGGATATTTCTATTTTACTGATTTTTTGGCATAAAACATGGATGGTTTTTAGACACTGGGCGGAAATATTAATGTTTGATTAATTTTTCTTAGCCTATAGTCATCTGGTGCAAAATGCACTAATATGCCTTACTGGCGGATATCCAAAGAAAGGACTAATCATGAAGAAAACATTACTTGCTACGTTGATAGGTGCGTCGACCATCCTGTCAGCGGGTACTTATGCCCAAGAAGGTACTGGCGGCGCAGGTGCTGCTGGTGCTGCGAGTGGAAGCGTTGTATCTGCTGCTGTTGCGGCTGGTGCTATCGTAACCTCTCTGGCTGCATCAATTATTGCTAATAACCGAGGCAAATCTGTTGTTGGTGACGGCGATGGAGACGGTGATGGCGATGGTGACGGCGATGGTGACGGCGATTGTAACGGCGACGACGAACTGGTTGACGGCGTATGCATCGGCACAACTGTAACCAACACAGTAACTGTATCTGGTACACAAACTATCACTGTACCGGTAACTGTGACTTACATCTACGCTCCTGGCGAACAGTAAGCGTTAACGATTTTTAAAAAAGCCGCCTTCAAGGCGGCTTTTTTATTGTGTAACATGGAATCAGTTCATCTTAAGGCCAAAATTGCTGCATGACCGTTAGATCTTTTCGTAACCTTGCCTGTTTGGCAGTGGTTACCGCTTTCCTTGTAAGTTGCTCTTCCACACATCGTTTATATATGGAGTCTTTGCGCCTTGCATTTCGCTCAGGTCCAGAGAAGAGCCTTGCTGACATCCAACAAAGTAAAATTGATTTGATGCAAATTGAGCTAGGCGACAGAAATCCGGCATTTCTCGCCCTGGCTTACCTTGAGAACGACCAGCATAAGTGGGTGTCTGCCGACCATGCCGTTTTCGTGTTCCATCACGACAAGTTGGTACAGACGTCGGGGTTTGCCACAGACGTTCTGAGTACCAGTCATCTCGACACGAATCCGCTGGTGGATATCGCATCAGCCAACACAACGACCTGGCAATACACCATCGATATTGCCAATCATGAATACGGCTTACCTGTTGAATCAACATTTAAAAAAGATGGCACGGTAACCAAATCGTTCTACGGTCAAACTTTCACACTCGACAAATGGGTGGAAACTGTGCGTACAGAGCCTTCTACGCCATATTGGGACAGTGCATACGACTGGGAAAACAGCTACCTGGTAGAGCCTGTCTCGGGCAACGTCTTTTACAGTGAGCAAACCGCGTCGCCTTTTACTGAAACCATGGTGATCACTTACGTTAGCCGCATTGCACGCCACATCAAAAACAGTGGGGGCTTATAGTATGAAGAGGCATTTAGGATGCTTACTCGCGTTATGCCTGTTGAGCCAAGCTGCAACCGCAGCCCAATTGTCGTTTAATGCGCAAAACACCATTATTACCTTCGACAAACCCGTCAAGCTGGCCGAGGTGCTGGCAACACTGCCCGACCCGCATTCGGTTTACTGGGCCGGGGCCGAAGTGTATGAGCTGGACAGCCCGAAAGCAGAAGCGCAGCGTGCTGACGTCATGCAGCTACTGGCAAATCTGATCCGCCGACAATCCTCGGGTTCAGCTCGCCATACTCTGTTGAGCGATCTTTACCGTGACATCAGCGACTGGCATCTTATGCGTCGGCTCAACATTGATGTCGATTTCGATCAGGCCAGATTAAACCCCAAACGCAATCCCGGCTTTGTGTCGGGCCGCTATTACATAAAAGCGAAGCCCAGCATGCAGAGTGTGTCGCTGGTTGGGCCAATTGGTGCGCAACAGACCCTGGCATTTAACAATGCCTCGACCGTGCGCGACTACCTGGAACAAGCAACGCCAGCGGACTCCTCCGACAAGGATTATGTGTACGTTATAGAGCCTGATGGCAAGGTGTCCAAGCAGGGTATCGCCTATTGGAACAATACACACTACAAGCCAATGCCTGGCAGTGTGATTTACCTGCCGCTTCAAACTGATTTATTCAGCGACGACATTGAGCAGCTCAATGATCATATCGCCAGATTGCTACAACACAGGATGTAACCGTGACTGCTTTGAATTTAAGGCTTGCCGTGGCAACGGCATTAATGAGTGGTGTAGCGGTAGCAGATGAAGTGCCGGCTGCAGATAATCCTTACAGTGTATCGCCCTCGCAGATGGTGCAGGGAGGGGTAGGTCTGTGGCAAACCCCAACGGCTCGAATGATGCCCGAAGGGTCGTTATCTCTTAATTACACAGACAATCAGGAATACCGCTTTTGGTCGGTGAGCCTGCAGCTCTTCCCCTGGATGGAAGCTACCGCGCGTTATACCGATACCCGTACCCGGCTTTACAGTAACGTAGACAGCTTTAGTGGCGACCAAACCCTCAAAGACAAAGGGCTCGACGTAAAATTTCGCTTGTGGGAAGAAAGTTACTATCTGCCCGACATATCGTTAGGATTCCGCGACTTTGGGGGCACGGGCTTCTTCGACAGCGAATTTGTCAATATGAGTAAGTCTGTCGGCCCCTTTGATTTTCACGCCGGTGTAGGCTGGGGATACATGGGAACCCATGACGATGTAACCAGTCCTTTCTGTAAACTGCGCGACAGCTACTGTGAGCGACCTACCGGGTTCTCGGGCCGTGGCGGTAAGGTGGATTACCAAAACTTCTTCAAGGGGCCTATGGCGTTCTTTGGGGGGGTAGAATACCGCACTCCCATAGACGGGCTGACGTTAAAAGCGGAATACGAAGGGAATAACTACGTAGATGACCGCGCAGGTGCTTTGCAACAGGACACTCGCTGGAACGTAGGGGCGCTGTATCGCTGGAAAGGCTTTGACTTTACCCTTAACTATCAGCGCGGCAACACGGTTGGGTTTGGGGTGAGCTACCGGTTGAATATGCACACCGTCAAACAGCAAAAAATTGTCCGTCCGCCAATGGATATTACCGACAAGGAGCCTGCTGCAGACGTTGAGTCCATTAACAAGCAACGGCTGGTCAGCAACCTCGTGACAAACGCCGGGTTCGTGCCGAACGACCTGGATATCGATGAAACCAGCGCGACCATTTACGGGGTGCAAACCTCGTATCGCGATAACGAAGAAGCCATCGAGCGTGTGGGGCGCATTCTGGCATCTGAAATGCCAGAGTCCGTGAAGGAATACCACATTGTCGAGCATACGGGTAACCACCTGATGGTCGACACGGTAGTGGATGCGGACGAATTCAAGCAGCACGCGAAGTACGAAGTGCCTGAAACCGATTTGCCATCGACTTATTACCGCACGTCGCCCGATGCTGAAACACGGGAAAACTTTACCCCCAAAACCGAGTCAGGCATGTTGTACGGCGCTGAGTTCTTCTGGACGCAATCCATTGGTAACCCGGAAGCCTTTTACATGTATCAGGCAGGCCTGATGTTCACCGGCGGTTACCAGTTTAATCGTAACTTCGGTGTGTATGGTACGGTGAGCGCGACGCTGTTGGAGAACTTCGATAAATTCAACTTCAAAGTGGATAATGAAGAGTCTGCATTGCCGCGTGTGCGCACACAAACCCGCGAATACGTGACCAACGGCGTTATGTCGATGAACTCGCTGTACGGCAACTGGTTCGACACCTACGGCGATGACTGGTACTACGCCGGGTATGCAGGGTACCTCGAAACCATGTACGCCGGGGTGGGCGCTGAAGTGATGTACCGGCCGCTCGACAGTCGCTGGGCATTCGGTATCGACGCGAACTTTGTTCAGCAGCGCGATTTCGAAAACGAATTCGGTTTACTGGATTACAAAGCTTTTACCGGTTTCGCCAGTGTGTACTGGCAACCTGAGATTTTGCCTAATGCGCGCATTCGCCTGAGCGCAGGTCAATTCCTGGCGCGCGACAAAGGGGTGAATATCGAATTCGCCAAGCGCTTCGACAGCGGCATTGTGGTAGGTGCGTTTGCGTCGTTTACCAATGTGTCAGCAGAAGAATACGGCGAAGGTAGTTTTACCAAGGGATTCTTTATCTCGGTACCGTTTGATTTATTTGTGTTGAAACCGGCTACGGGCCGTGGCACTTTCCCCTGGATCCCGATTGCGCGGGACGGTGGGCAAATGCTGAATCGCCCGGTTAACCTGATCAGCACCACGGAAAAACGGTCGCCATTTTTTGACTAGAACCGGCCGCAAAGTCAGGCCGTGATCGGGTTTGCGCGACTTTTTTCGCTTTTTAAGTTGAATTTGTCGCGCATTTGCTGTATAAAATGCGCCCTCTTTATTAAGGTTATATCGTCAGTTGCATTGCCATTAAAAATGCGCAAAAACGACTGACACGACAAAATTCGTTGTTCTGGAGACAAATAATGTCAAGAGTATGTCAAGTAACAGGTAAGCGTCCTGCGGTAGGTAACAACCGCTCTCACGCTCGCAATGCGACTCGTCGTCGTTTTTTACCTAACCTTCAAACTCACCGTTTTTGGGTTGAAAGCGAAAACCGTTTTGTGAAATTACGCCTTACTCCAAAAGGTATGCGTATTATCGATAAGAAAGGCATCGATGCTGTATTAGCAGACATCCGTGCCCGTGGTGAAAAGATCTAAGGAAGCCAACTCATGCGTGATAAAATTAAATTAGTTTCTTCAGCTGGTACTGGTTTCTTCTACACCACTGACAAAAACAAGCGTAACATGCCGGGCAAAATGGAAATCAAAAAGTATGATCCAGTTGTTCGTAAGCACGTTATGTTCAAAGAAGCCAAAATCAAGTAACAAAACTTGCTTTTGTCTCCACGAAAACCCGGCTTGTGCCGGGTTTTTTGCGTGAACAGAATTCAATGCGGTAGGTAGCGAACATGGCCAGAATGTCGAAGCGAGCATTTAATAACGTGGTAATTTTTGCCATGTTGGGCATGATTTTTTTGTTTAATATTAACAGCTTTCTGCCGTCGGCGACTGCGCCGGCCTCAATTCCACTGCTGCCAAAAGACGGCTATGTTCTGAAAATTGAACAAGGCAGCCATAAACTTGAGCGGGTGGGCCAGCAATGGCGTTGGAGCGGGGTAAGACAAACCCTGGCCAGTACCCCCGAGCAACATATCGACGTGTGGCGACAGGCCACCATGGACATGGCAAAGCCGCCCAGAAGCGTTTTGCAAACCGAACCCCTTATTACGGTTGTATGGTTGGCTGGTGCAACACAGGGCCGGGTGTACGCTATTGTGCCCGCTGCCAACAAAGTGTGGATCCAGTTTGACAGCGATTGGTACATGCTCAATCAGGTTACTATCGAAGAGTTGCTACCCTGGTTAGGTGATTCGGAGGAAATGTAGTGCCTGAGTTACCAGAAGTCGAAGTCTCCCGCCTGGGCATCGCACCGCACCTGGAAGGGCAAACCATTAGTCGGGTTATTGTACGTGACGCCCGATTGCGCTGGCCGGTGCCAGAGACTATTCAACAAGCCTCGGGCAGTGAAATCCTGGCGGTTAATCGCCGCGCAAAATACCTGCTCATTCAGTTAAGTAATCAGGCCGTCATCGTGCTTCATTTGGGCATGTCGGGCAAACTACGCGTACTACCAGCAACTACGCCGCCGGTGAAACACGATCACATTGATATTGTTCTGGCTAACGGTATTTGCTTACGCCTCAACGATCCACGTCGCTTTGGAGCCTGTCTGTATCAGCAGCCCGGTGACGCGCCAATTAAACTACTGGCGAATCTGGGGCCGGAGCCCCTCACCGAAGACTTCGATGCCCAGCGCTTGATCACGCTGTCAAAAGGCAAGCAGGTGGCAGTGAAGAATTTCATTATGGACAACGCCGTGGTGGTGGGGGTAGGGAATATCTACGCCAACGAAGCGCTATTCATGTCTGGCATTGATCCGCGTCGCAAGGCCGGAAGAGTGAGCGCTAAGCGCTATGAAGTGCTTACGGAGGCCATTAAGCAGGTGTTGGCGAAGGCCATCCGCCGAGGCGGCACCACGCTCAAAGACTTCACTCAAAGCGATGGCAACCCCGGGTACTTTGCCCAGTCATTAAATGTATATGGTCGCACCGGTGAGCCTTGCTTAACTTGTGAGACACCCATTAAAAGTGTGGTGATTGGGCAACGAAATACCTTTTACTGCCCAACCTGCCAGTCCTGAGCGCTCGGATAGTGCTGATCTAACGTTTGTGGAGCTTTTGCTCTAACGCGTCTTTTACTACCGGATCGCAAAACTGCCCGACATCGCCATGGTGTAACGCCACTTCCTTCACCAGAGTTGAAGAAATAAACGAGTTTTCTTCCGACGGCGTTAAAAACACACTTTCCAAATCGGGGTTAAGTCTGCGGTTCATGTTGGCCAACTGAAACTCGTATTCAAAATCCGCAACTGCCCGCAACCCCCTGATCAAAATAGTCGCTTGCTGCTGGCGAGCGAATTCTGCTAGCAGGCCGGTAAAGCCTACCACGGTAACATTGTCCAGATCCTGGGTGACGGTGGTAATTAACCGTACGCGCTCGTCCAGCGTAAACAAGGGCTGTTTACTGGGGTTGGCCGCAATGGCCACAATCACTTCATCAAACATACGGGCAGCACGCTCAATTAAGTCGGCGTGGCCATTGGTGATCGGGTCAAAGGTTCCGGGATAAATAGCTCGTGTTTGCATAGTGATTACCAAATGAATATGTAGGGTAGAGAGCAGACACTAGCGGGAATTCGGCGAACTTGCAATTGGCTGCTGATAGCCGTTCAAAAGCGCCTGCCAGTTGTCGTCGTTAAAGTAATACGTTGAGGCTGATTTTGCCTGTTCTTTTAGCAATGAGCGCTGCAGACGCTCCAGGTTGCCAGGTTTCCACTGATGACCGCTTTTCTGACCGCACTTATCGAAGTCAATTAGCCAGAGGGCGTCTTCGTCATCAATGAGAATGTTATGGATATTCAAGTCATGGTGATACACCTGAATATCGTGCATGCGGCGGATGACCTCACCCATACCCTGCCACAGTGTATTGGGCATTGCATTGCGCTGAATGCGCTGGTGGACTTCCTGACAGCGCGGGATCTGTTGCATCAGGATGGCGGCTTCATATGCCAGTCCAAAACGACTGACTCTGCCAGCTAATCCCAATGGCACGGGTAATCCCGCCTGGTGCATGGTGTGCAGCAGTTGCAGTTCGCGGAACGGGCGGGTCGCGTCTAAGCCGTTATACATAAACCGGCGCTGAGAAAAATGCCTGACAAGCCCGCCTCGGCAATAGGTGCGAAGCACCATGGGAGCCGGTTCGTTAATAATGACCGCCTCGCCGCGCCCGCTGTCGGGCTTACCATGAGCACGTTGTGTCCAGAAGTCAGTATGCAGCCACTGCGCTTCAGGTGGCGATATACCCACTTCCTCGCATGCCTGCAGGTTGTAAAGTACGACATCGCGGCCTTGTTGTGTGGGTGCCAGATCAATCAAACGGGTTTTTCTCAGACATTAGACTTGTTTCTTGCCCCTGATTGTAATCAAATTACGGTGGTTTATCAGTGTTATGTGGAAGTTTATTTGTCTACCCTCAGTAAAATTACCATCCCGACAAACGGGTCGTTATGCCTGCTACGGCTTTCTGCCATAGGTGATGTCTGTCATGCGGCCGCCATGGTGCATCGCATCAGAACGCATCGCCCGGATATTCGAATAACCTGGATCATTGGCAAAATCGAATACCAGTTACTCAAGGGCATGGACGGGGTGGACTTTGTGGTATACGACAAAAAAACCGGCCGCCAGGGCATGAAAGCCATCAAGGCACAGTTCAAAGACACGCGCTTTGATGTGCTTTGCATCATGCAAATTGCACTGAGAGCGAATTTATTGTCACGGGCAATTCGGGCTAAAGTCCGGTTGGGTTTCGACAAAGCACGCAGCAAGGAAGGACACAGTTTATTCATTAATAAACGCATAGCTGCGCAACATCAGCCTCATGTGCTGGAGGGCTTTATGGCCTTTGCCGACGCCATGGGTATTCCGCCGGCTGAAGAGCTTCAGTGGTCATTGCCATTGTCATCCGATGACCTTCAAGTCGGTGTGGCATTGGCCGATAACCTTGGGGACTATGCGGTTATCTGTCCGGCGGCGTCTAAAGCAGAACGCAATTGGACTGCAGAAGGATACGCAAGTATAGCTAACTGGCTTGTAAACCAAGGCCTTAAAGTATTATTGTGCGGAGGACCTGCACCTTTAGACAGGCAAATCGGCGACGCGATTCTGGCCGCAGGTGCGACAGTAGAGCAGGACCTTATTGGTAAAACCACACTGAAAGAGCTGGCGGGTGTGTTGGCCCGGGCAAAAGTGGTGGTTGCCCCTGACACCGGGCCTGCGCACATGGCAACGACGGTGGGCACGCCAGTAGTGGGTTTGTATGCCCACTCGAACCCTATTCGTACCGGGCCGTATTTGAATCGCGACGAGGTCGTGTCTGTTTACGCCGATTGCGTAGCGGAACAACACGGTAAACCGTGGCAGTCGCTGCCTTGGGGTACGCGTGCCAAAGGAGAATCACTGATGGCGCGAATTCAACCTGAACAAGTGGAAAACGTACTTGTAAAAGTACTTAATAAGTAGAATTTCGAAGGCGAGCGCTTTAATTATTGCTGTTCTTTTCTACACTTAGGAAAGTCATTCATCTTCAGCATGATCCGAAAGCCGAACAGGGGATTTTCCAGGCTAACGCAGAGGTCTGTTTGTTAAGGAGCAACATTGCAAAGCGGAGTGAGTCGAACGCTATTAATCGTATTGTTTATCCTGGTGTTTTGCCCGCTAAGGGCCGCCGAGGCGGCAATACATATTCTGGCGAATGAAGCGGTAAAAACGCAGACTCTCTCGCCGGCACAGGTGCGTTTGATTTTTGCTGGCAGAACCCAGTTCTGGCCCAATGGCGAACGGGTAAAAGTGTTCGTGCTACACGCATCAAACCCGATTCACACCGAGTTTTGCCGCAACGTATTACAGATTTACCCTTATCAGTTAGAGCGCATCTGGCAGCGGATCACCTATTCCGGTCAAGGCGATGCGCCTATCATCGTCAATTCAATTGAAGACATGGTGGCCAAGGTTGCCGCCACCCCCGGGTCTATTGGTTATGTGAACACAGAGACCCCTCCAGAAGGAACCTATTTACTGAATATTGGGGAGCGGGAATAATGCAGAAGCACGCAGTAAAAGGGTTTTTCGCTTCACTGGTGTTACTGGCATCCGGTGTTTATGCAGGCGACAATTTGTCCTGGCATGGATTCATTGCCCAAGGGGTAACGCGTTCTCAGGACAGTGCTTTTATTACCGACGACAATGCCTTTAGCCGTGAACTAACCGAAATCGGCATCAATGCCAAATACACGGTGAATTCATCGTTAAGTGTGGCCGGTCAACTGGTGTATCTGGACGGCGGAAATCGCTATCGTCAGGGCTCACGGGTGGACTACTTATTCCTGGACTGGCGGGTTGCCCAGTATTTTGACTGGCAAATGAATCTGCACATTGGACGCTATAAAAACCGTCACTGGCTGTATTCCGCCACCCAGGATGTGCCGCAAACCCGGCCTTCCATTATTTTGCCGCAGTCGGTGTATTACGATGGTAACCGCGATATGGCGCTCAGCAGCGACGGTATAGCACTGCAAAGTATTAAAGTCGGTGATACCGGTACCTGGGAAGTGCGCTGGAGCCTGGGGCGTTCACCGTTAGCCAAAGAAGAAACAAAGAAATTCCTGAGCCCGTTGGCGCAGGGACGGGTAAAGCAGGACTTCGTGCATCAGTTCAGCACCTACTGGCAACCCGATTTTTCGCAGTGGGAGCTGGGGTTTAGCCTGCTGCAATCCGACTTTTCTTACAAGCCAGCCGAGCAGGATATTCTGCTAAACGGTTCGTCTTCAGTAGACCGCCTGACTCTGGCGATCCGTTACGACAGCGAAAACTGGGAGTTTAGCTCCGAATTGCTTCGCGACCGCTTGCGCTACAAAGGCGACTTTACACAGGGCGTCACGTTGGACATCGACAAAACCGGCGAAGGCGGTTACGCCCAGTTTCGCTATTTCCTGTCAGATGCTATTACCGGTCTGGTTCGCATTGACACCTACGACGTAGATCGCGACGACCGCAAAGGTACGTTGCTGGACTTAAACCCTTTAGGGCCTATTCCCCGGTATTACGGTTTTATGGACACCGCCACCGTTGGTGTCAGTTGGGATTTTGCTAAACAAATGCGTCTTAGCGGCGAATTCTCCCGCACCCACGGTGCGGGGCGATTGTCTGCGGTACTGTTTCCAAATTCACTGATTCAGGCTGATCCGTACTGGAATACCTGGTCGGTGCAATTGATGTATTGGTTTTAAGTATGCGACATCTGTCCATAAGCTACAAAGTGCTGTTCGTCATGCTGATCATGGTCAGCGTAGTGTGTACTGTAGTGGTTGGGCTACTGTTAAAACAATCCGCATCCCAGGAAACCGAGCTAAACCAAGCTTTGTTTGCCCGGGATGTGACCCGCTATCACCAAATCACCTCGCTACTGGGGGACAGGCTTTCGGTATGGGTTGAGAGTCTGAAACATCAAAGTGAAGGCGCAACGTTAACCGAAGCGCAATTGCTTGAACGCCTTAAGCTCAGTGGTGATTTTCTGTTGCTGCAATGGGATGTTTCCAGCGTCTGGCTTATCGACCACCAGGGGGAAGTGACGTTCAGCGACGGGGTTGTGCTGCCTGACGCTCTGCAGCCTATGGTGGCGCAAACCCTGCAGCAGGGCCGTCCGCAACAAGGTGTGCACTGCCAGACCTATTGCGAAATGGTAGTCAGCACACCGGTTATGTTACCCGGCGGGAAGACCTATGCGGTGGTGATGACCACCTCGTTACAGGAAGTACTGGCCTTGCTAAGCGAAGCTTCACAGGCGGAACTGGTGTTGGTTCGTCAGCCCGATACGGAAGTGAAACACCAATCCAGCCGACTGTATTTGAATAGCTCGTTAAGCGAGAAGCAGGCTACAATGATGCGCAGTATTCTGGGCGACATTCCACAGCAAACCACCATAAAGCGCCTGATAACCCGCGGTGTGGAAGTTACCAGCACCGACAACGCTTACTACGTCATGCTCCTGCCCTTATTTAACAACAGTGCCAACGGACACTACGTGATGTTCGTGCATGATATCGACGACCGCAAGCGCACCTTTCAGATTCAGAAATTAATTATTTTCCTGGGCGGCCTGGGGTTGGTACTGACGTTTGTGATGAGTATGTTTGTATTGCTCAGGCGCTACGCACAAAAGCTGAATGCATTGTCGAATATGCTCCCACTGCTGGCTCAACAGCGCTTTGATGAGTTTAAAGAGCAGAACAAACGCAGCTTCTTTCGAAACCAGTGGTTGTCAGACGAATTGGATGTACTGGGCAGTGCGGCAGAAGAATTAGCCGAAAAGCTGGAAACGTTAGATCGCCAGATGAGCGTGAACACGGCCAAATTAGAAAAAATGGCCATGTTCGATAACCTGACCGGCTTGCCGAATCGCAATATGATGACCTTCCAGCTAAACAAGCTACTGGCTTCGGTTAATCGCGAAAAAGGCGGCATTGCTTTAATGTTCATCGATTTGGACAACTTTAAAAAGGTGAACGACAGCCACGGTCACCACTTCGGCGATGAGGTTGTCAAAGTAGCCAGTGAACGCCTGTCTGGCGTACTACGGGAAACCGACCTGATCGCTCGCTTTGGGGGCGACGAATTTGTTATCCTGCTAAATCATGTCGAAACGACCGACCAGGTTGAAAACGTAGCGCAAAAGCTCACTGCAGAGTTCATTGAGCCTATGCGTATCACCGAGCAAACATTCTATATCACCATCAGTATTGGTATTGCCTTCACCGCTGACGCGAAGAGCAGCACCCTTGAGATGATGCGCCAGGCCGACACGGCCATGTACGAAGCCAAGCTGCAGCGAGGCTCTAGCTACCGGTTCTTCGACTCCACCATGAATCAAAAAGTCGTTCGTCAGGTGGAATTAGAAAGTGAAGCGCGTATTGCCATAAAAGAACAGCAATTCTTCCTTGCGTTACAACCACAGATATCCCTTGAAACCCTGAAGCTGGTGGGATTTGAAGCCTTGCTGCGCTGGCGTCATCCCGAGCGGGGTCTGGTGTCTCCGGGTGAATTCCTGCCGCTGCTGGAGAATACCCCTATGATGGCTGAACTGGACTTTTGGGTAATGGAGCAGGCCATTATGCTGTTATCCGAAATGCGAAACCAGGGCTACCCCGGGGTGAAAATGGCGATCAATCTGTCGGCGGCGCAGTTTGCCAACGAGTCGCTACAGCCTTACTTAACCGAACTCATCACCAAGTATTCCGTAGACGCGAGTCTGGTTGAACTGGAGTTGACCGAAACCGTACTGGTAGCGGATACCGAACGCGCGGTAGAAACGATCCATCAAATTCGATCGCTGGGCTGTCAGATTGCAGTGGATGATTTTGGTACGGGCTACTCTTCGTTAACCTACCTGCGTACGATCCCCAGCGATATTATTAAGATTGACCGTTCTTTTATAAACGGTATGATGGAAACCGACTCCGACCGAAACATTGTTGATTCAACCATATCCATGGTGCGCAACATGGGTCAGCAAGTGATTGCCGAAGGCATAGAAACCGGCGATCAGCTCAATCAACTTCGCAATATGCAATGTCAGTACGGCCAGGGATACTTCATCAGTAAACCCATCGAGCAGCATGTTCTCTGGCAGGTGCTAAAATCACAGGTAGTAAACGGGCGCTGGGTGCTGTTACAAACAAACTGACCGGCCTGAGGCTATATGTGCGCTACCTTTCTGCAACCTCAAAATGCGTGCTAAAAAGTTTACACCCTTACCGTTTACGTAAAGTACTCAAACCAGTCGCCCTAAGGCATAACCTCAGGCACTTAGGTACAATACGCCGCATATTTTAATCGTTGGGAGTCGCGCTATGTCTGCGTCATTTATTTCTCATATCGAAGCACAACTTACGGCCACAAAAGAAGAAGGGCTGTACAAGGTTGAGCGTGTAATTTCATCGCAACAGCAGGCCGATATTGAAACGCAGGACGGCTCGCACGTAATTAACTTCTGCGCCAATAACTACCTGGGTCTGGCGAATCATCCGGACCTCATCGAAGCGGCCAAAAGCGGTTTGGACAGTCACGGTTTCGGCATGGCGTCAGTTCGCTTTATCTGTGGTACGCAGGACATCCATAAATCTCTGGAAACCAAAATCAGTGATTTCCTGGGTACAGAAGACACCATTTTGTATCCGTCTTGTTTCGATGCCAATGGCGGTCTGTTCGAAACCATTTTGGGACCGGAAGATGCGATTGTGTCTGATGCGTTGAATCACGCCAGTATCATTGACGGTGTGCGCCTGAGTAAAGCTAAACGTTACCGTTACGCCAACAATGACATGCAGGCGTTAGAAGAACAGCTAAAGCAAGCCAGAGCCGACGGCGCGCGCTTCATTCTGATCGCCACCGACGGCGTGTTCTCCATGGACGGCATTATTGCCAACCTGAAAGGCGTGTGTGATCTGGCTGACAAATACGACGCCATGGTCATGGTAGACGACTGCCACGCTACGGGCTTTCTGGGCGACAATGGCCGCGGAAGCCATGAATACTGCGACGTAATGGGTCGTGTAGACATCATTACCGGCACGCTGGGTAAAGCCTTGGGCGGGGCGTCTGGCGGTTACACTTCAGGTAAAAAGGCGGTGATCGACTGGCTGCGTCAGCGCTCACGTCCGTATTTGTTCTCAAACTCTGTTGCGCCACCGATTGTGGCAGCGTCTCTGAAAGTGTTCGACATGATGGCCAACGGCCACGAGCTGCGCGAGCAACTATGGCGTAACGCTGCGCACTTCCGTTCGCGTATGGAAGAAGCGGGCTTTACCCTTGCTGGTAAAGACCACCCGATTATTCCGGTTATGCTGGGCGACGCCAAACTGGCCAACGACATGGCAAATAAACTGATGTCCAAAGGCGTATACGTTATTGGCTTCTCGTACCCGGTGGTACCTAAAGGCCAGGCGCGTATTCGTACCCAGATGTCAGCGGCGCATACCATTGAACACGTCGACAAAGCGGTTGATGCCTTTATTGAAGTGGGCCGTGAGTTAGGAGTGATTGCATGAAGTCGCTGGTAAAAAGCCACTCGCAGCAGGGCATTTGGCTGGAAGATACCGCCAAGCCGGAAGTGGGCCACAACGATCTGCTGATCAAAATTCGCAAAACCGCTATATGCGGTACCGACATGCACATTTACAACTGGGACGACTGGGCTCAGAAAACCATTCCTGTGCCTATGGTTGTTGGCCACGAGTACGTGGGCGAGGTGGTTGATATGGGCCAGGAAGTGCAGGGCTTTAACGTCGGCGACCGGGTATCGGGTGAGGGCCACATTACCTGTGGACACTGCCGTAATTGCCGTGCCGGACGCCGCCATTTGTGCCGTAATACCGAAGGTGTGGGAGTTAACCGCGCCGGTGCGTTTGCCGAGTACCTGGTTATTCCTGCGTTCAATGCTTTTAAAATTCCTGACAACATCAGCGACGACCTGGCGTCTATCTTTGACCCGTTTGGTAATGCGGTTCACACTGCGCTGTCGTTCGATTTAGTCGGTGAAGACGTTCTGATCACCGGTGCTGGGCCTATTGGCATTATGGCCGCTGCCGTAGCACGCCACGTAGGGGCGCGTCATGTGGTGATCACCGACGTTAACCCATACCGCCTGGCGCTTGCCGAGAAAATGGGCGTAACCCGCGCAGTTAACGTTGCCGAAGAAAACCTGAAAGACGTGATGAACCAGCTGGGCATGACCGAAGGGTTCGATATTGGCTTGGAAATGTCGGGCGTACCGGTAGCGTTCCGCGACATGCTAAACAACATGAACAACGGCGGCAAAATCGCCATGTTGGGTATTCCGCCTCAGGATGTCGCCATCGACTGGAACCAGGTTATTTTCAAAGGCCTGGTGATAAAAGGCATCTACGGCCGCGAAATGTTTGAAACCTGGTACAAAATGGCAAGTCTGATCCAAAGCGGTCTGGATATTTCGCCTATTATCACACACCAGTTTTCAATAGATGAATTCCAACAGGGATTTGATACTATGGGCTCAGGACATTCCGGAAAAGTTATTCTTAACTGGCAGTAGCACATATTATGCAAGCGTTTGAACATATCTCTGTGGCACAAGTTGCCGAACAACTCGGCGACGTCGTGGTCGCTGATATCCGTGATGCCGGCTCATTTCAGGCTGGCCACATCGAAGGGGCAGTCAACCTGTCTAACGACAACCTGGCTGAGTTTATGGAAAACACCCCAAAAGCCAAGCCGGTGGTTGTGGTGTGTTATCACGGCGTAAGCAGCCAGCAAGCCGCAAAGTTTTTAGTAGGCCAGGGCTATGAGCAGGTCTACAGCATGGACGGTGGATTTGAAGGCTGGCGGTTAGGCCAGCCGGTGGTTACTGACTAACAGTGGCCAAACCCCTGATAGCGATTCGCCAGTTGCGGTATGCCGACCTGCTGGCGAGCTATTTAACCTCTCAACATATCGATGTCAGTGTTGTTCACGATGCTGCGCAAAATCAGTACATTGTGCAGCTTAACAATGAAGCAGACTTCGATAAGGCATTACCCATTTGTCAGGCGTTTGTGCAGTCGCCGAATGATCCCAAGTATCAACAGGCAGCATGGCAGCATTCCGAACGCACCGACATTAAATCGCCTTCAAAGCCGAATCTGGACGTGAAGCGCTGGCTTATCTGGTTGCGTCGTGCGCCGTTTTGCGGCGCCATTTTGTTTACCTGTACGCTAGTTTTTCTGCTGTCGTTAGTCGGCTTATTTCAACCCATCGCCGAGCAACTGATGATCCAGCCGCTAGGGCAATTGCTCGACAACAACCAGTGGTGGCGTTTGGTAGGCCCGGCGCTCATTCATTTCAGCATGGTGCACTTTGTGTTTAACCTGCTGTGGTGGTGTATGTTGGGCGGGCGAATTGAGCATAAGCTGGGCACCAGCTTCCTCATTTTACTGTTTGTGATCACTGCGGTGGTCAGTAACCTGGCGCAACTGATTGCGGCCGGCCCAAACTTTGGCGGGCTTTCGGGCGTGGTGTACGGTGTACTGGGTTTTGTATGGTTTATTGGCTGGCTGCGCCCAAGCTGGGGAATAGACCTGCCTAAGCCCGTGATTGGTTTTATGTTGTTGTGGCTGATATTGGGCTACGCCGACATCCTCTGGGTGAACATGGCCAACGCCGCACATACCGCCGGTTTGGTGAGTGGGTGTGCGATAGCCTGGTTCCTGCATCTGGGGGCAGGTTCAAAAGACCGCCACCGCGAGTAGACAATAAAAAACGGCAATACCTGGTATTGCCGTTTCGTTATTCACACACTGCACATCGCCAACCGCGTTGCTAGCTTTGGTGCAGGTATTTGGTAAAGATAATTTCTTTAATAACCGGCGCGCCGGTTTCCTTCGACATAGAGTCCTGGAAGGCAGCTAAAATAGCGCGGCGAATATCTTCACGTCCGGTCAGCGACTTCACTTTTTCTTCCGGCTGACGGCCAAAAATCTCTATGGCAGTAGAGCGCAGCAATGGCATGTGGTGCTCAACTAATTCCAACTGATCGACATCGCCCACCATGACTTCAATCATTACCCGCACATAACCGAGTTTAACGGCATTGGCACCCAGGTAGTTGGTTACAATTTCAGGCTCAATACCAATGTAGGCATAAGACGGCTTGTCTTGGGCAAGCGTTGGGGCAGCGAAGAGTCCGGTACCCAATAACATGACCAGCAGAACGAATTGCTTCATCAAGAAGATTTCCAGAAAATTTAATTGCTTAAATTCTAGTTGAGAGAGCCAGCCCGCACAACCTACTTTAGATTAATGTCGTAGGGCAGAAAGGGTGTTACACTGCGTTTTTTTCGGATTTTGATTTGGTAACCGGCACGGGCCAGCCCCTTGACCGCTTACTAACAGAGTAATGCCTTTACCCAAAATGCAGTTGTCGCTACAAAACATTCTTCATTACAAGCGTCTGATGCGGCTGGATAAGCCCATTGGTATTTACCTGCTGTTCTGGCCCACGTTATGGGCGCTGATGCTGGCTGCGCAAGGTATGCCGCCGGTACTTGAATTGGTTGTGTTCACCCTCGGCGTTGTTGTAATGCGCTCGGCTGGCTGCGTAATAAACGACTACGCAGACAGGCATTTCGACGGTAGCGTAAAGCGCACCAACTCGCGTCCGCTGGTGGCTGGGGATGTGACCGAGAAAGAAGCGTTGCAGCTGTTTGCGCTGTTGGTTGGCGTGGCGTTTGTGCTGGTTCTGCAGCTTAGCTGGCAAACCATTCTGCTGTCAGTAGTAGCGCTAGGGTTGGCGGCCTGTTACCCCTTCATGAAGCGCTATACCTATTTACCACAAGCAGTACTGGGCGCAGCCTACGGCTGGTCTATTCCCATGGCCATCATGGCGGTATACGGCGACATACCAGCCTGGGGCTGGCTGCTGTTCATAGCTAACCTGTTATGGACCATAGCTTACGATACGTTGTACGCCATGGTCGACCGTGACGACGACGTGATCATTGGCATTAAATCCAGCGCCATTTTATTTGGTCGCTTCGACAAGCTTATTGTGGGTACGTTAGAAGTGATTGTGCTGGCTATGCTGGCAGTGGTGTTTGAGTTAACAGGGCGAGGAATGCTGGCTTATGTTGGGCTAGCGGCCGCTGCAGTACTTTTTATGCACCAGCACTACAACATTCGCTTCCGCGACCGGGACGCGTGTTTTAAAGCCTTCCTCGACAACCACTATGTAGGCATGGTGGTTGCCTTAGGCTTAGCGGCCGATTACGCTTTCGCGCTATAGCCGCTAGGGTTACTTGTCGGCTTGCTGGGCTTCCAGGGCCGCAATACGGCTTTCCATGGCTTCCAGCTTTTCACGGGTGCGAATTAACACCTGGGTTTGAATGTCGAACTCTTCACGAGTCACCAGATCCAGCTTAGACAGCTGTGCCTGAAGGACTTGTTTGATTTTCCCTTCCGCTTCTTCCGCCATGTTTTTTACGCCTGGCGGCACTGAATCGGCAATTTGACGGGCAATCTCTTCCAGTTTCTTCGGATCTAACATGTGGGTGTCCTGATATCGCAGTTAGGTTTAACGCTATTCTAAATTGATTACCCCGCGATGCAATACAATCAACACTCGGATTATGTCGCGTGGTCGATTACAATAGCGCCCCTGCGTATTCACCTGCAACAACGGTGAGTGCGATGAACACGAATCCTGAATACACCAAGCCTTTAACGAGCCAATAGCGTACATGAAATTAAATCCTGCCCAAGAATCCGCTGTAACTTATGTGTCTGGCCCCTGTCTGGTGCTGGCCGGTGCGGGCAGTGGTAAAACCCGGGTGATCACCAACAAAATTGCTCACCTGGTGCGTAATTGCGATATGCCGGCGCGCTATATTGCCGCGGTAACCTTTACCAACAAAGCCGCTCGGGAAATGAAAGAGCGTGTGGCACAAACGCTGGGCAAGCCAGAAGCCAAAGGCCTGAAAGTGTCTACCTTTCACACCCTTGGCTTAAATATTATTAAGTCCGAAGTGAAGGCGCTGGGGCTGAAATCGGGATTCTCGTTGTTCGACGACAAAGACACCATGGCGTTGTTAAACGACCTAACCGAACAGACGTTAGACGGCGACAAAGACCAGCTAAAACTGCTGCAGTCGTGTATTTCTAACTGGAAGAACGACCTGTTAACGCCTGACATGCTGTTAAAAACCGCAACCAGCCAGGGCGAAAAAGAATTTGCGGGTTTCTACCAGCAATACCAGAATCACCTGAAAGCATACAATGCGCTGGACTTCGATGACCTGATCATGTTGCCCACTTTGTTGCTGAAAGCCAATGAGGCAGCGCGCGCTAAGTGGCAGTCGCGCATTCGCTATTTGCTGGTGGATGAGTATCAGGACACCAACACCAGTCAGTACGAGCTGGTAAAACTGTTAGTCGGTGAGCGTGCACGCTTTACCGTGGTAGGCGACGACGACCAGTCTATTTACTCGTGGCGGGGTGCCCGACCGCAAAACCTGAACCTGTTGCAGGAAGACTTCCCACGCCTGAAAGTCATTAAGCTGGAACAAAACTACCGGTCTTCAGGACGCATTCTGCATTGCGCCAACATCCTTATTCAGAATAACCCGCATATCTTCGACAAAACCCTGTTCTCGGCATTGGGGTACGGTGATCACCTGCGTGTGCTGGTGGCGAAAAACGAAGAACACGAAGCCGAGCGAGTAGTGGCAGAACTGCTGGCACACAAGTTTACCAATCGCACCCAGTTTAAAGATTACGCCATTTTGTACCGGGGGAATCACCAAAGCCGCTTGTTTGAAAAGCTGCTTATGAGCAACCGTATTCCCTACAAAATCAGTGGCGGTATGTCGTTCTTCGGGCGCGCTGAAATCAAAGACATTATGTCTTACCTGCGCCTGCTGGTGAATCAGGATGACGACAACGCGCTGCTGCGGATCATTAACACCCCAAGCCGGGGTATTGGTCGTGCCACCCTGGAAAAGCTGGGTAATTTTGCCAACCAGCTTGGCGTGTCAATGTTCGAGGCCGCGTGTCACGACAGCTTAAGCAGCGTATTAACCGGTAAAGGCTATTTGGCCGTGCACAACTTTGCGCGCTGGATTGTGACCCTGTCAGACGAAGCCGTGCGCGGCGACACGGCCGCTACGCTAAGAAGCATGATCCGCGCAATGGGTTACGAAGAATGGTTGTACGAACACAGCCCCAGCCCGAAAGCCGCTGAAATGGCCATGGCCAACGTAAGTACCTTGTTTGGCTGGGTAACCGACATGCTGGAAGGCAACGAGCTGGACGCGCCAATGACGCTGCAGGAAGTGGTAAACCGCTTAATACTGCGCGACATGATGGAGCGCGGCGAGGAAGATGGCGAAGCCGATCAGGTTCAGCTAATGACCCTGCACGCGTCTAAAGGACTGGAATTCCCCATTGTGTTTCTGGTGGGCATGGAAGAAGGCCTGTTGCCTCACCAAAGCAGCATAGACGAAGACAACGTAGAAGAAGAGCGCAGGCTCGCTTACGTAGGTATTACCCGGGCGCAGCGCGAGCTGATTTTTACGCTGTCGAAAGAACGCCGCCAGTTTGGTGAAGTCATCCAGCCCGAGCCCAGCCGGTTCCTATACGAACTGCCGCCCGATGACCTGCAATGGGAAGAAAAGAAGAAAAAGGCTACAGCCGAAGAGCGTCAGCAAAAAGGGCAGGCCAGTATTGCCAATTTACGCAGCATGTTAGGGCAGTCGAAGAGCTAACAAATAGCCGGTTCAGCGCAGGTAGGTTATTCGGCTTCTGCGCTGTCTGTTTCGGTATTTATTTGCATGCTGGGCAATAACTGAGGTGGCTCCAGGAAGCGGCCTTGCCCATAGATACATTCAATCTCTTTCAGCGATTCCAGCTGTGAATTGGAATCAATCCCCTCGGCAATCACTTCAAATTTCAGGTGACCTGAAATTAGCATCACCGACTGAATCAGCTTCAGGTTACGTAGCGAACGCGGTAGAGATTTAATGAAGCGGTGGTCGATTTTAATGAAGTCGAACGGATACGAGAACAAGTAGCTGAGTGAAGCCAGCCCGCTACCAAAGTTATCCAGCACCAGCGTCACTCCGGCGCGTTTCAACTTCTTAATGGCTGGCAGTATGTACTGAGAGCGGCGATTCAGATCGTTTTCATCAAACTCAAATATGAGCTGCGAGGGCTTCACGCCAGACTCGTTAATGATGTCCAGAATCTTATTAACCAGCGACGCCTGCAACAAGTGATTTATAGACACGTTGACGCCAATGCGCGGTTCGTACTCGAGGTTGTCGACCTTGGGCCAGCTTGCCAACAACTGACAGGCTGAGCGCAACTGATACAAATCCAGGTCCAGGGTTAAGCCACTGTGTTCGGCCACCTGACGGAACTGTTCGCGCGCCACTTTACCAAGGGTTGGATGCACCCAGCGAACATATATCTCATGGTATAGCGGTTGCTGTGTACGCAGGTCAAAAATGGGCTGCAGGTAGCACTCAAATTCTGACTCACGTAGCGACCGGCGAAACTCGTTTTCCAGCTCCAGCTCTTCCAGTAACCGTTCGCGCATGCTTTTATCAAACATAACAAACCGGCCGCGGCCCAGAGACTTGGCCTGATACATGGCGGCATCGGCATCGCGAATGACTTCGTCGGCTGTGCGGTAGTAGGTTTCAAGGTGAGCAATACCAATACTCGCACCCGAATACATTTCTTTGCCGTCTAAAATAAACGGCTCAGAAATAGACTCGATTATGCGTGCGGAGACCTCTTCTACATCGGCTGAATCGGCAAAGGCATCCAGCAATAACACAAACTCGTCGCCACCCAGACGTGCCAGCAGGTCGTGCCCACGAATACACTGCGCAATGCGCTTCGATACTTCGATCAGGAATTCGTCGCCGGCATGGTGGCCGAGGGTGTCGTTAATAATTTTAAAGCGGTCTAAGTCGATAAACAGCACCGCAAACATGTTTTCCGGGTGGCGCTGCTTGTTAGCGATGGCCAGCTCAAGGCGGCTGGTAAACATAGAACGGTTGGGTAAGTCGGTAAGGGCGTCGTGGTGGGCGTCGTGAATTAATTTGCGCTCTATCTCTTTACGCTCTTCAATTTGCTGGCGTAGCACCTCGTTGGCCTCGTTGAGCTCCTGAGTACGGGCCTCAACGCGTTCTTCCAACTGCTCGTTATAGGCCTGAATGGCATCGGCCCGAAACTTACGCTCCAGCGCTACTGCAATGTGGTGCGACACAAAGCGCAGCAATTCCAGATCGCGCGGCGTGTACTTGGCAGATTTACCGTAGGTTTGCACCGCAATAACCCCGTACACCTCGCCGTCGATGATCAGCGGCGAACCCAGCCAGGAGTTAGCCTGCTGCAGGATTTCCTGCGCAACCGACACATCAATTTCACCCGACTCTGTGAGCGACAATATCCGCGACGGGTCAATCAGCTCTGCCTGGCCGCGGCGAATAACAAATTCCGTTAAACCCAGGCCTAACGCACGTCTGTTTGGGGTGTCTGCATGGGTGTCGCTGAAGTAGGGAAAGTCTAGGTACTCGCGGCTTTCATCAAGCGTGGCAATATAACAGTTCGGTGCACTGATCAGGCGGGCCAGAATGTCGTGCAACGCTGCGTAGAATGAGTCCATGTCTTTGCCGGCGGTGGCCGACAATTCAGAAATTTCAAACAGCGCCTGTTGTAATGACTCAACTTTCTGACGCTCCAGTATTTCTTCTTGCAGGTCGTCGTTGATCTGGCGTAACTGACGTGTGCGTTCGCGAATAGTGCGTTCGGTTAACTCGCGGTTTTTCACCCGGTCTACCGTAGTAACAATGTGCTGCGACACAAACAGCAACACTTCTAAATCTTCATGGGTGTAGGCCACATTCGGGTCGTACGTTTGCACAACCATGGCACCAATCACCTGATTCCCGCGCTTCAGCGGCACGCCCAATAACTCGTGGGGCTGACTGCCAATAAGCTCAACCTTAACGTTTTTATTGAATTCTTCTTTGTCTTCGGAGCGGTAGAAAATGTGATTGCCGGAATTGAGGATATAACCGGTGAGGCCTTGTTTGAGCTTTTCTGCAGGCAGTTGCTTAATAACCTGCTCGTCGAATTCGTCAACAAAATAAGCCATGTTCACGAATTCACTGTCGGCGTCACAAAACGCAACAAAGAAGTTCTCGGCTTCCATAAAGTCGCCGATAATCTCGTGAATAGCCGGATACAGGTGGGAGAGGTTGCTAACCGAGCTGGCTAATTCTGAAATATTAAACAGTGCCTTTTGAACGCGTTCGGCACGTTTATATTTATCTGTAAGTTGCTGAAGTTGCGGAATAAGCTCCCTTAATTCCTCTTCGGACAACTCGTATTTTGACGAATCGGTCGACATGAAATTTGCTGCCAGCGCTCCTGCACACGATAAACGATTAACCTACCTTATTCGCAGCAAAAATTCTAGCGCTTATTAAAGCACCAGAATTTTGGACAAACGGTAAATTTTGAAGCGGTGAGAAGCGCTTACCTGAACAGCGTGGCTGCTCAGGCAGGCAGAATCAGCTTATACGCCTTCGATCATGTATTCGATGGCAGCTTTAATGTCATCATCGCTACAGGTGCCGCACGTACCACGAGGAGGCATTGCGTTGAAGCCGTTAATAGCGTGAGACAATACGGTGTCGAAACCTTGTTCCAGACGCGGTTTCCAGTCTGCGGCGTTTTGTAAACGAGGCGCACCCAGTACACCAGCGCCGTGACACGCTACACAGGCTTTGTTGTATACGTCTTCACCAGACAGTGCGCCTGCAGGGGCAGCGGCAGCCGCGCCAGCAATGTGAACTGCGCCAACTGGCTTAATGCGATCTTTAATCGCGTCGTTTGACATTTGTTGTGCATTTACTGCGAAAACTGCAAAAAAAGCAGCGCCCATAGCTAACAAAGTTTTTAATTTCACTTTTTGTCTCCAGGCATTACGGTCTTAGGAATATTAATCCGCATGATTATAATGGTTAATTGTGCGGCGACAACTGTTTGAGACTAATTGATTAGCCAAACTACATCAAAATAAGTAGAAAACGGTTATTTTTATTGCTCACACTGCAATTTAGATCACCGCAGCTGTAAACTCCACTCAGCGAATAACCCTCACTGTAAACACTAATGCGCAAGCAGTTGTGCCATACTGGCATTCAATGTGGCTTGCATGGCCTTGGCGGCTCTGCCCACAGCCGCATCGTTGTTACCCGGTACCTCTGATTGCACAGCCAGGGTAAATTCACGTCCACCCTGAACGTTAGGCAGGCAAACGTGCGCCAGCAATACGGTTTCACCCTGCTGGCGGGTTTCGCTGGGGCCTGCCCCAATTTTCTGGAATAGGCGCCACTTGCCCGATGTGAGTTCATCCAATACTACATTAGGTTCACGGTTATCATTTGGCGCGAGGGCTGTAGCAATTGAACGTGCCAGCATAAGCCCAATGCCCGACATCATGCCGCCCACATTGCCAGCCGTGCTGCTGTGGCCCGGCGCATACAACAACATGGTGAGATCGCTGTTATCAAAACCCGGTAACTGCGTAAGCGGTTCGCGCTCGCCCGATACCAGGCGCTTTAAAAACTCCGCCTCTGCCAGCGTAGACATAGGTTTGTTGCCGGTTAACCCACATTGCTCACAGCGATAGGTTTGATAACCCGGATCGTCTGGCCCTTCGGCATAGTGCGCAACGGCTTGGCTGTAGCCTAGCGAGGCTGAAGTCCATAGATCAGACTCCGGCATAAACGCAACCGGGCCATAAGCCCCGCGAAAACGCACGTTGGCATTGGGTGTATGAATCCAGCCAGCGTGAAACAGCTGTGTTATGTAATCACGACTCGCGACATTGGCAAAGTAAGTCGCAATGGCGTTGGAATTGCCATCGGCCAGCCCCGCCTCGGCATAACTGTGCACACTGGTCACTAAATCGGCCAGGCGCGCATTGCCAACCAGGGTGTCTGCAGCCACATTTGGCTCGAACTTGCTAAGCGCCCCCACAATAGCCATCACCTTAGACGAACTCCACGGCTCATACACCACAGACTGCGTATTGGCATTGGCCAGGTAGCGATACCCAAGCCCCGAATGTGTTTGCGCATAGTCGATAACGGTAATTTTGCTTTGTGTGTGGGGCACATCAAAAAAGGCCCAGTCGTGGGCAATACGATTCTGCCAGCCCGCGCCCAACCCAGACTCGGCGACGGTTTTATAGGCATCTGAATCCAGCGTTCGCGCACAAGACGGCAAGTAATGCGAGGTATCAGCCGGTTCACAAGGCGCAGCGCTAAACACGTCTTCATAAAAGGCCAAATCACTTTGTTCATCGGCAAAACACACGCCAATACTCGCCACAGAACAGGCAAAAAGTAACCAGAGAGAACCGCAGAATTTACGCATAAAAAAGGCCCCACATTGAACGAGTTAACCAGCCTAGGGTATTCAAATGGAATAAGCAAAACCTGAATAAACCGACTAAAAACCAACCAACTCAAAAGGCAGTTTTAATTTTTACTGTAATTCTTGCAGCCGACCTCTTATAATGCGCCACTCATTACGCACCCGTAGCTCAGCTGGATAGAGCGTTGCCCTCCGGAGGCAAAGGTCATAGGTTCGAATCCTATCGGGTGCGCCATTCTCTCAAATAGCCCTAGGGACAAAACCGGGACACTCAGATTTTTTGAGCGTCTTTTCTGGCACTGAGAGGCATCAAATGTTTCTCGTTAAATATTGCTCAGATAATAAGAGCTACTTCACTATTCAAGACAACAATCAGTCTGTTTTTGTCTGAGTTTCCTTTCTCTGGTTTGGCGATAATTGTATTCGTCGTTTTGGCATACAAAGAGAGGTTATTTGGCAACTATTACCAAAAGAGAAAATGGCAAATGTCAGGCAAAATGTCGGCGAAAAGATTATCAGACTCAAAACAAAACGTTTGATAAGAAATCGGATGCTGTGAAGTGGGCTCGTGACATTGAAAGAGCTATGGTTCAATCTACTTCAGCAACCGAATCTTTATCAATGCCTGAACGTTTGGTGCGTTACTGGACGGAAGTTCTGTCCGAAAAAGTCTGCTGATAACTTACATTACATGGTGGATCGCCTGAAAAAGGTCTTTAAATAACATCGCCTTTTAGATTTATCTGTAGAGTCAGTTCGAGAGTACAAAGCCTATCTTCTTGAACAAGTCTCAGGGGATTCTGTTCGAAGGAAATTAACCTACTTAGAAGGTTTGTGGGTTATGCCATGCGTGAATGGCAGATCCAGTTACCCAGAGGAAACCCTCTGTCTTCAGTTGCACTGCCAGTGAAAGGTAAAGCGAGAGATCGTCGTCTGAAGTTTGGCGAAGAAGCTAAACTTTTGAATGCAGCAAAAGCTTATGGCGGGAAAATTCACGATATCGTGCTTTTATCTATAGAAACAGGAATGCGACGTAGTGAGATTATCGGAATGGATGCATTTTGATCTGAAGGATTCAACGGTATTTTTGCTTGATACTAAAAATGGAGAGAGCAGAACAGTTCCTTTATCACCTAAAGCCCGAGATCTTATTCTGAGTCAGGAGAGACACTTTTCCTGAAAAATATTCGACATTCGGGGGGACTCGGTAGGACAGACATTCAGACGGGTAACCAGTCGTGCTGGTCTTAACGATCTAAGATTTCATGACTTGCGACACGAGGCAACCAGCCGATTTTTCGAGAAGGGTTTACAACTAATGGAAGTCTCGGCAATTACTGGCCACAAAGATCTTGCATCTTTAAAAAGGTATACTCACTTTCGGCCTGTGGATCTTGCAAGAAAGTTGGCATATTACGCACGCTTAGATTGTGTTGATAGCTCTATTAATTATTAATAGAGCTTTACACCTGTCGAACTCTCTTCAGCTTTTATCCTGCCAAAACCATAGCCCCAAACCTGCTTTCGCAGGTATTTCTCTTTCTATGTTTTTAGGTAACTCGTTTGAGAGGATGAAAGACGCTAGATATTATTAGGAGCTAAACTCAATACAGTGCATTTGCTGCATACATCTATTAAAAGCGTTATAGTTCATTTCGGTATGTTTATATAACTACCAGTTGTCGAGGTATTAGGACATGGAGGTTTGGACTATGGCAGACAAAGTTAGCATAGACTCGTGTTTAGAGAAGATAAGAAAAAGTCGAAAATTTATCACTCTTGGTAGCCCTCTTTGGGCTTATAAAGTCACAGATGCAGAGTTTCAGGAATTACAATATGTATTGGTCCGAATTATCAGTGAGCGAACATTAAATAGAGTTCTAAAGTTATATTGGCATGCCTTTTCCAAAGCTTTTGTATTATATGCAGCCACTTGGCTCCAGAGAAATAGCCAGGGACGGCCCAAATGGGAGCCCCTTTTATCTGTTATAAAAGCTAGTGATTTAACACATACGGATAGGATTGAGCTTGTCAATAACGGGTTAAGGCAATGGGGGTGTTGTGTACATAACACTGGCAATAGTGCTCGTTACCTTGACAGTTTAGCGTCTCAAGGTGGATTTCCCCGTTCTGATTTACTACAGCAATCTGAATCTCATATTATGGAGTATTTTGAAAGTGTGTTGAGTAAATTTGAGCGATATCAACATTCAGATTCTTTAGTAAACATTGCAGTAGAGTCCCTTAGTTACCTCCCAATTACACTGCAACAAATAACATTCGCTGATTTAGTTACTCAACTTATAGATTGCCTGCTTGACTGGAAATCCCATTACAATTTGGGGCTATACTCAGATCCGGTAAAAGTACTAGATAATGAACATCCGACATGGAGAGACGAATTGCCGTTTTTGGTTCTCGATGAAGAAGCCAGAACGTTAATCAATAAATTACTAAACAGAGCATCAAAGTTTAGGAGGAGAGAATTAAACCCTATAAGGGTAAAGCGCAAGCTTATTCCCGTAGGTGAAGACTATCGTTTAGTTGCTGACGTTTATATTTCAAAAGAAATCCACCCAGACGACTTGAATCGTCAGTTAGCTGATACGCAGCTACCTTCTATGTTTTTACTCTCCACAAAAACTTGTGATGGTAATCGATTTCGAACCGCAAGTTTTACTCTACGCAATGGGGCTAATGGTGGCTGGCAAGTTTCCTCATATCAAACATCTATAAATAATTCAGTTGCAGCTGGTGATTTGATTTTCTCAATTGATAGTGATGGCCGCCACCTCCTTGAATATACCTACTACAAAGGGGAGTCTTTGAATGATAAAACACCCTGGATATTTGAGCCTACTGGGACGGTTTTAAACTATATTGGCCAGGGAAGTATCAAAACAAGATCAGACAGTTTGATAGTTGTTTCCTCTGTTGAGCCTAGAGAGGTTAATCCAAATGCCTGCGTAAAAAGCGAAGGTAAATTGATTGGCACAGACTTATGTGTCTATGAAGTATCAGGGCATGTCAAAGTAGAAGGAATGACTGGTGATTATTTTATTAGTTGTAGTTCGGGAGAAAATGAGCGTTTCAAAATAACAATTGAAACTCCCGAGTTTACTGAGGTTAGTGCGAATTATCCGGTATATAAAGGTTTGCCCACTATTAACTTTAGTCAATTGGATGATTCGAAGCCAATACCCCAAAGCGAACTTTTTTGGCATCAAAAAGGTTCTGAAGAAACTTTTCAACTTTCTGACCCGTCAAGCTCGATTGGGAGAGGCGTCTTAGTTTGGAAAAAAGAGAATGTTGTATTGTGGGAGTTCGTTTGCATCCTGCTACCGAAAGATTTCGAATATAGATTGGCTCCTGTGGATGGTTCAAAATTTAAATTGACTATTCGGGATGTCCGGCTTCCGATGATTGGGATGTTGCCAGGCTTTGAAAATTGGCTTGAACGCGCTCCGGTTCAAATAAATGATGAAACTCATCTCATTTTAGAACCGAAAAACCCCGGAGCGGAGAACGTTGGTATTGCTATAAAATGGAACAAAGATCTTGCGACGGAAAGTGAATTTACTTTACCTATATCTTTCAACATAGCAGCCATTACGGACCGGAAAGGAGCTTATTATCATGAGCTGGAACGTGGAAAGCTGACATTAAATGATTTAGCTAATCTTCAGGTAATGATTAGAACTGAGTCAGAGATCCAGTTTGTACAATTAGCCATCAACCTCTACGGGCCTGTTGACGTCGATGGCCGAGAAAATTTTCTAATGGCTGATCAGAGATCTGTAAAGGTAAAGTGTAGGAATGGCGTTAGTTTAATTCCTGGAACGGAGCTCTCACGGCTTGCTGGCAAGCTTTTTAGTTTGACTGACAAACTAGACAGCTATCTGCGAGTAGAATTCTTTGCCGATGGTGTTCAAATCAACAGCACAGTTCCGAAAATAACGCGGTACAAGCACGACCTCCAGTTTGTCGATAATCGGGCTGCCTTTACCATCAGCCCAACACCGACACTTCAATACAGTGATTGTCCGATCCTTTATCTGTCACCTATTTGGGACTTAGAGCAAGAACCTCTGGAGCTTTCACCAGTTGATATAAATGCTTCGACGTGGCGCTTTGAGTTGCCAGCTCCCAAAGATATTGATTATGGAGCTTGGTTAATCTGGGCTGAATCAACGTTAAGTATTCATCCCAGAATTAAAGAGTATGCAATTCCTTTTAATGAACAACCCCCATCAGCACTTGGTGACCTAGGCTCAAAGCTATTGAATGCATTAAGTGAAAACAACATTGAAGCAAATATTTACGAAGAAAAACTAAACCCTAATTCATTGCAATATAAGGTGAAATATTTAGACCCGAGAGATAACGAATCACTAGCTAGTCTCAACAAATCAATTAGAAATATGGGCTTCGATATTGATCATCCCGGGTGGTGTTATATTGATGGAGTAATGGAGCATATCGATTCAATAGAGCCATTATCTCTTTACGCAATGACTTCAATGCAGCGTAATCTTAGAGCCCTTGTAGTGCTATTGTTTAGATACAAAGATAGATTTAATGAAGGTTGGGAGTTAGCAGAGAGGCTAGGGGTGTCTTGGTACTCAATTGAACCCAGGGTTTGGATTGATGTTATCAAACAATATTATGATAAATTTAAAAGAGATGCCGAGCCTCTGAGAGAGATTTCTGTGGACGCCTATTGGGATTTCGTTTTTCGGAGATTCTTACCATTTGAAGCGAAGGGGCCTTATTTTAAGTATCTTGCATATTTAGCTACTGACAGACCAGCGTTTGAACCTGTCGCTATTTGGGATGACCCTTTGTTAAAAGCTGAAGGGCTTGATGACCAAACGGTGGGAGCGTTTTTTAAACAAGAAAGAAAATTTTTGATGGACAGACATGAAGGGAAGCTACTTAGCCGTGTTGGTACCAGAAGAACAACAGAAAATTTTCTGGATGCACTTGAGCAATTTTGGCCTACCTCTGATCTTCCTCCTGAACTGTATGGTTTTATAAAGTTTACGGAAACAGAAACGGCCAAGTACCGCACTAAACAAGATGCGTGGACAATAACAATGGCTGTACCGCTTAAACTAGGCTTCTGTTTATCAAAATATTACCAAATGCCTCGCTACAAAAGGGTTGCAATTCAGTTAAGCCAAGTAATCTCACGCATTGACGAATTTGATCGCGAATGGTTTCAGAATGCCCTGATCGTCTCACACATGGCATGTGAGATCTTAAGTCTTGATGAGTCTGATAATAGCTCTATTAAATACCCCGAGGGCACATTATGAAAAGTATATCACTAAGTAATCTCTATCATTCAATAAGCAGAGTTTCCACTGAAGCAGTACTCAACCAGTTGCAAGTCAAAAATCCCGGATTAAGAAGCTATCTGCAGACTAGTTTTAATGAAGGGTATGGACAAGGCGCAGGCTTTCTTTCTGACCCACTTATTGAAAGTACGTTCGGGTGGGCTAGTGCTGGTGGAGATGACGGTAAAAATACAATGTCTGATCTTGCTCAGCGGGGCTTTTTATCTCCGAAGCTGGTTGACGTAATGGAACATGCTCCTGTTAATCCAAGTGAACGTGATGAAGATATTGCTAAAGGCATAAAACGTATCGAGTATGATGAAAACCTTCCAAAAGGAGAAGACCCTAGATGGCCATTGAATCGTGCACCATACACCCATCAACTTGAAGCATGGAAAGTCTTAGGGCAAGAAAACCCTCAGTCAGTTATTGTGACTGCAGGAACAGGCTCTGGTAAGTCTGAATGTTTTATGGTTCCGATGCTCAATGATATGGCTAAACAGGTTGATGCGTGCAATGAGCAACTAGTCGGGGTGCAGGCTATTATGCTTTACCCGCTGAATGCCTTGATTAATTCACAAAGGGATCGCCTTATTGGGTGGACCCGAGGCTTTGAAGGTAAAGTTCGGTTTGCCTTATATAATGGTGAAACTCCTAAAAGAGCTATTTCTGAACGTACTAAAAATCAAGATGCCTGGTATGGTCCCGAAAAGCCAGAAGAAATCCGGGATCGTAAAAGTATTCGTGAAAGCCCTCCACCTATACTTGTTACAAACGCAACAATGCTTGAATACATGCTTGTACGCCCTGAAGACAGGCCTATTATTGATAAAAGCCAGGGTAAATTAAAATGGATTATTCTCGATGAAGCACACACTTTAATAGGTTCTGCTGCTGCCGAAACATCATTGCTATTGCGTCGTACCATGCAGGCATTTGGTGTTCAGCCCCGGGATGTTCGATTTGTTGCAACGTCTGCAACTATTGGTAATGCTAAAGAACAACGTAAAACTGATGAAAAGTTAAAAGCATTTTTATCGGACCTTGCTGGCATTGATATTACACAGATTTCAGTTGTTCGCGGGCACCGGTACGTTCCCGAGTTACCTGCGTTTAACTCCCTGCCATCTGATACATCATTAGAAACCTTGTCTTCGTTAGGTTCTGCGGAGGTTTTTCAAAATCTATCACAACAGCCGCTTATGCGTTCTCTTCGCGAAAAACTAGTTCAGGGACCGATGACATTGAGAGACATATGCTTTCATATGCATCCTGAGCTGGATGAAAATGACTCCGTGGCTAAGCAACTTAGAGATACTCTTCAACTCATTGATATTGCAACTGATGCTTATTTGGATGGTGACTCAAATAGTGATGCTTTTTTACCCATTAGAGCTCATTTGTTTCATCGGGCTCAGCGTGGCCTCTGGGCTTGCGTTAATCCTGAATGTTCAGGTAAGGCAGTATCCTCACTCGATAACGAATGGCCATTTGGTAAGGTGTACCTCGATGAACGCCAGCTATGCGAATGTTGTGATTACCCTGTTTTCGAATTAACACATTGCGCTAGGTGTAATGAGCCTTCGCTAAGCGCTGTTAGATATATATCTGAGGATGGGCGGACTAGTTTGAAGCCGCGGGAATTGCCAGAGGTTGATGAATTTTCCGATGAGGTAGAGCATATCGATGGTGCTAATTTAACCGATGAATTAATGTCTAGCGAAAATGAAGTTCGCGATCAAATAGTCCAAGTCTACACGAGCATGAGTGAAACTGACGCTCGCCACATTGAATTGGGTGGCGCAACTCATGCATTTATTAAAGTATTCAATGGTGAATTATCGCATTCAAAGACTGAGTTAGAGGGAGTTAAAATTCTTTATACGATGTCACATGATAATTCGGGATTAAGGTGTGCGTGCTGCAACTCAGTTGAAAACGAAGAGGGGAAAGTATTCAAGAGAGCTATCTTGGGCTCGCCATTTTTAATGGGGAATATTGTTCCAGAAATGCTTCGGCACATTCCTGGAATCCCTCTAAAAGATATGGCTGGTCGTCGTTTAATAACCTTTACAGATAGTAGGCAGGGTACGGCTCGCTTTTCTGCACGGCTACAATTGGATTCGGAACGTCGATGGGCCCGTTCAGTCGTATACCGCCATTTACTTAGTCAGTTGCCTGATAATTCTGAGTTATCTGAAAAGGATTTAAGTGATATTGAAAAATTCGAAGAACTTCTGCAGGACCCTACATTTGCAGATGTTGCTTCTGAGCAAATAGCCAGAATTAGAGAGAAGAGTAATACTCCATCGAAACCAGTGACATGGTCTGAAATGGTTGAAATATTTGCAGAGCGGGAAGAAATTCGCTTGCTTACCGGGAATGGGAATTTTCATGAAGACCAGTTGCCCGGAGAATATGCAAAACGGGAAGAAAAGTTTGAAAGTGCCAAGCAACTGGGACGTTTGTTTCTTATGAGAGAGTTTGCCCGGCGACCCCAAAACTCAAACAACCTCGAGAGCTTGGGATTGGTGCAAGTTGTATACCCTAAAATCGAGCATATCAGCGAAGATTCTGTGCGCGAAAAGCTACCTGTATGGTTTAAGTCCGGATTTACATTTGAGCAGTGGAAGATATTTCTGAAAATCTTTCTCGATTTCTATGTTCGTGAAGAAGCAATCGTAGATCTAAAACCAGACGAAAAAAACTGGTTGGGGGCTCGGTTATTTGCGCGACTTTTACAACCTCAAAATTTTATTTACAGTTCTAATCCTGTAGTTGAGGCTCAGCAAAAAGCAGCTTATAAAGTGGTCCCTCGTGCCCGTGACTCTCGTCCTCACAGGTTGGTACGTCTGTTAGAAGTTGCTTCGAAACTTACCATAGAACGTGAACCAGGTTCCTTTGATTTGATTCTCGATGGTGCCTTTGTCACACTCAAAGAGTTGGGTATTCTTGAATGGGTCGAATTTGAAGAAAGAGAAGTACGTGCTGGTGATGAAACATTTTCATTCAAGCGTGAGGGATATCAGTTAAAATTTGAGTCAATAGCTTTCAAGTTAATAGATACTGCTTACCTTTGCCCACTTACGCAGCGCTGGTTGGATACTCCTATGATGGGGCCCGCTCTAGAGGGTTCTTTTGGTGTCACACCAATAACAACTGGCAACCTCCAACTGGCAGATATTCGAATAGAGCATATTCCTGTTGAAATTCCACATCTGGATAAGGCGTATTTAGGACTAGAAACCGACGTAATAGCTAACTTATTAAAGTGGTTACAAACAGACCCGGATATTCAGTCTCTAAGATCTGAGGGGTTGTGGCGGGATTTAAATGATGCAGCAATGAAGCCCCCGGCTTTAATACGCTCAAGAGAGCATTCTGCACAGCAAGCCGCCGGTAATCTCAAAACATTTGAAAAAGCATTTAAAAGTAACGCTCTCAATGTTCTAAACTGTTCCACCACTATGGAAATGGGGGTCGATATTGGTTCATTATCCATGGTTGCGATGAACAATGCACCTCCTTCTACAGCCAACTATTTACAAAGGGCTGGTCGAGCAGGCCGAAGAAATCAGTCAACTTCAATTGTGTTGACTTTTTGTAAAGCCAATCCTCACGGTGAGCGTATTTTTGCCGACCCAACCTGGCCATTTTCTCCCACACCAGTGCCTAAAGTTGCATTGGATAGTTCGGTCATAGTAAGGCGTCATGTCAATGCCTATCTGTTAGCCCACTTTCTGACTACAACTTTTAAGAAAGACAATTTGATTTTGTCTAAAGCCGGTGAGTTCTTCCTTAGTGATTATGAGTATACCAAATCTGATTTATTCAACCGCTGGCTTGCTGAATATGCTTTGAATCAACAGACTCTCGCTTCGGGTCTTAAAAATCTAATAAGAGGCACTGCGCTGGAGAGCTTATCTGAAGTTAGCATAATCCAAAGTGTTCGTGAGCAGCTTGCTGATGTTACCGAGCATTGGAACGGGCGCTACGAAGCTATTGCACAACTATTGGAGGAGTCAGAAGCCCGTGTCGAACTCGACGATAGTGGTACTAAGATAAAAGATAGTGCGTATAAGCGTCTTGAAAATCAACTGGAAGGAATGAAGAAAGAATACTTGCTTAGCGTTCTGGCGAATAGGGGGTTTTTACCCGGATATGGATTCCCTACAAATGTCGTGGAACTTATCACAAATAATAAAAATGAAGACCGTAAGAAAAGTCGCAAGTCAGATTGGAGCAACCCTGATTACCCATCTCGTTCACTTGATGTGGCAATACGAGAATATGAGCCGGGTAAGGATGTAGTTCTAAATGGTGCTGTTTATCGTTCCGCTGGACTACAGCTGTCATGGAAGATTCCAAAATCTGAAAAAGAAGTGTCAAAACTTCAGTCTCTCTCTTATATCGCCCATTGTGAATGTGGCTACCACACAGCACATCACGATTCTGTGCATTCACTTCCCTATAATTGTCCAGAGTGCACAAGAAAATTGAAAAGAATGGAATATATTGTGCCTGCTGGCTTTCAAGTGGATTATCATGCACCACTACACAATGACTATACGCAACCAGAATACGCAAAATTTAGAACTCCCTTGGTTACGATAGATGAGTCAGATTGGCAGGCACTAGGAAAAATAGATTATGGGCGTTTCAGAGCTACGCAATCTGGTAATTTGTTCCATTATAATAACGGAAGAGGAGCTGGGTTCGCATTCTGTTGGCATTGTGGACGTACTCATACAATCGAGGCTTGGTCGAATCAAGATGGAAACCTTGCTATATCAGATTCAGAACGCGCGAGAATAACAAAAGTTCATCGACGCCTTCAGGGGACTAATAAACAGGGGAGCGCTAATTGTCCGAATGAACCCTGGAGTATGAAGGCAGGTCAGATCAGTAGAGAAACTCAGGAGATAATAACACCCTTAGTTTTGGGGTTTGGCACCGTAACAACAATGCTGGAGTTACAGTTAAGAAACCCGGAGACCAATCAATGGATTTCCGATAAGGAGCTTGGCACTAGCCTTGCGACGGCTATGCGTTTCGCTTTTTCTGAAAAGGAAGGTATTGCAGATTCAGAGCTGGGTATTTCTGTTCAAACTCGTACCTCTCCAGAAGGGCAATCTGCAACCAGTATCTTTATTTTCGACAAAGCCTCCCAAGGGGCTGGCTATGCGACTCAACTTGCAGAGAAGCTGCCTGAAGTTCTTGCTGCTGCCTATGATTTTGCTCTGAATTGCACTGGCAAATGTGATAAAGCGTGTCATGGGTGCTTATTAGATTTTGAGACCCAACATCATCTCGCTTACTTAAACCGCCACGCAATCATCACTTTTTTTGATGAAACCCGTTTAATTGAAAGGCTTGACGTACCTGAGGCTCGCCGTTTCTTAGGGAATGATTCACAAAGTGAGTTACTGAACGCTGAATCGTTATTAAGTTTGAAAGGACCAAGAGCGACGGAGATTGATGTATTTATTTCTGATACAAACTGGGAACTTGCAAGTAACCCAACTCTCAAGAAATTAAAATCTTTTTCAGGATCAAAAGTTCGTTTATTACTCGCTGGTAATGTTGTGGAAGGGATAGATCCAGAGCTTGCCTGGCAACTACAGCGGAATATTGATGCTGATGTACAAGTTGGAGTTTATAGCGATGTTTCCAAGCTTCCAAAAGGGGTGTTTCCTGTTCTCCGCCTCCTCATAAAGGGCACCGAATATTGGTATGTGACGGATGATATTGGAAGCCTATCACTGAATGATAATTGGGGAAATACAGAGAAAGAGTCTCTTATTACAAATACTGATAGTAATTTAGGTATCGACATTTTACCGATTGATTTGTCCGATAAAGCAATTAAGTCGTCACTAGCGGATAATATTGGAATAATTACTGATGTTGCGCCGTTAAGTGTGGATGTTAGTTCGTTTGGGAAGTCGTTTGTTGAACTAGTACTGGAAACTACCCCTTTGTTAGAAAAAGAGTTTGGTGAAGGAATTGACCGAGTTATTTACCAGGATCGCTATTTAATGTCCCCTGTTTCTGTGCTTCTGGTGCTGGAAATTATGGCTGCTCTAAATAAGAAATTTGGTAGCTTTAATGCAGAAATTGAAACTACTTATCCTGTTGCTAAGCCCAGAAAGCCTATTTGCTTCGCTGATGACTTCGAAACGACTGATCAATGGATTGAATTTGTTGACGGGGTAGAGGGCGTAACTAACGTACCTGTTTTCCATGACTTTATAGATAAACGTGATCTTCCACATGGTAGAGCACTCACTGTGTACACAAAAAAGAATGGAACCTTCCGAATATTATTCGATCAAGGCATGGGACATTGGAGCTACAGAACATTATATAATCGAAGTCGTTTTGATTTTGATAACCCTAGGGCAGAGGGCGAGAATTATTCTAATTCTGGTCTACGAGTACGTGAGGGAAATGGTGAAACATACATCGTTATTCACAAGGTAGAATAGCTATAGGAGCACGGAAGCTTTCACCAGCCCAGTTGTATATCCTAAATGCGAGAGAATGAATAAATTCTGGTAACTAGATCTCACTGACATTTGAGTAATGCCTCTTAGCTAAGTCATCTAAGCTAGCTACTTGACGGGCCTAGTTATTTATTTTTTTGGGTATATTTAACCTCTTCTATGAATTCTTTAAATGATTGGAGTCCGGACCTTTGATGACTTGTATAAGTTAATTGAATATTTTCTGGAACGATTAACTGCAAATTCATTTTAGACATTTGATTGGTTTGATCTTCAGAGATCGCAGGCTCGAGTGTTAAGAGATGTTTTAGCTTAATCCTTTCGGCCTCTGCAAGCACTTGTCTCCAGCGTTCCTTACAGGTGGTTTTTGCTCCTAGCATTCTTAACAGTGAAGAGTCAAAATCTGGTGATAGATATTGTTTTTGGCCGGGAAATAAAAAGTCTGGAGTTTGCTTTTCTTCAGTTTTTTTGCCTCGTTCAAATATCACTGAATTTCGTAATAGGATCTCTTCAATGTGGTTTTCTAAGGCGTGACCCACGCGCGACTTTCTACGATTTTGTACGCTTAATGAAAAGCTAATAAATTCATCGACGTCATCACCATGCTCACCAAAGCCCTTTTTTAAACGTTCGGCAACAATATGGCGCTCGAGAATTCGAAATAGCTTCTCTTCTCCGTTCATCCACCGTAAGAGACTTTCATCCGGATCATCCATAGGATTCGAGTCTGAAAAAAGAGCACGAGTGAAATTAGAAAACTCTCTGGTTTTCGGGAATCTTTCTCCAAAAGTTTTTAATATTGAGTTAAGCAGTTCTGTTGATTCATCAGCTTCAGTATATAGTTCAATGCCGAGCTGGCTTAGCATTGTCTGTATTGGCAAGGCCAATTCTGACTGATGGATCTTCACTTCTTTGAATGAAGTATTAGCGAAGATATTGCCGGCACCGAAAATTGTTCTTAACTGATTTTCCACGGTTGATTCATTGGGGGTGAATACCAGCAGTAGTTCCTTGTCTTTGGTGACAGCTATAAGAAGAAAGTCAGACTCTTCAAATAGCTCAGAAACTTCATTGGTTTTATAGTAAAGCCTGAATTCTGGACCCCTGCCGTGAGCCATATATCTGGTGTCATACCATGTAACCGTGTCTCTGCAAACAATAGGCTCTTCATCTTGAGACCCTATATAGACCATAGTAGCTTTATATTTCAGGTGATTCTGGTTTTGTGTTAGATCCAGATACTTTCCTATTCCTGCGCTAACAAGCCCTCCCAATTCATGCTGATTTGAACCTGAAGATTTACTGTTCTTACGCTTTACATCAACAGCCGTCAGGTACTTTACTGCGACTGCATCGAAAATATCTGTCAATTTCTCGTACATCGTGGAGTCCTTCCTTATCAATGACTGAAAATATATTGTTTTGATTTTTAAGCCAGTTAGCAGAAATTTCTATTGCATTAGCCAACTGCTCCTTGCGCTTCAACGCACATTCCCAAATTAGCAGTACTTTGATGTTTTGATCCAGTAGTTCATTGATTTTCTTAATATCTCTCTTTTGTGTATCAGTAATTTTTTTTATCCAGAATTCTCTTTTTGAAGAAGGCCAGTGAAACAAGTCGCAATTATGGCCGTGCCAAAAACAGCCGTTAATAAGAATCACGGATTCGTACTTTTTAAAATAAAGGTCGGGTTTGCCGGGAAGGTTTGTTTTATTACAGGTGTATCTGAAGCCCAGTCGGTGAAGGCCTTTTCTTATTTTTATTTCAGGTTTGGTGTTGCGCGCCTTAATGGCGCGCATATTTTTAGAGCGGACTTTAGGCGAATGAACGTCAGTCATCTACTAGGCAGCATCATCTACTTTCTTTTGACTATCTTTAATGATTGCTTGGAGTATCCGCGGTTTCATCAGCTTTGCAACAGCAGTAAAGACAGGTACTACAACCGAGTTACCGAATTGCTTGTAGGCCTGTGTGTCTGATACCGGAATTTTAAAGTCATTGGAACCTGGCGTGCTGAACCCCATTAAACGTGCGCATTCCAAAGGTGTAAGACGTCTTGGCCGTCTCTCAAGATTTTTCGGGTCATCGAAACCTTTTTCAAAGTCCCACCCCCTGTCAACGAGTATTTCGGAGCCATCTTTGTAATACCTCGCAGATAACGTTCTGGCAACAGAGTTTTCGTTTACCAACCCGAAACCAAAACCATTCCCCTTTGCTTTGTGCTTGGCAGCATAGTCATATAGATACTGCCAGAGCTTCGGAGTAAGTATGTATTTTTCATCTACGTCTCTATCAAGGATTTGACCGAGGGTTACAGATTGTTCTGGCTTATGTTGAAGTACGTCTTTCAAAGAAAAGTTTTCATGAACATTGAGATCTTTGCGGAAACCAACAAGCACTATCCGTTCCCTGTGTTGGGGGAGAAAATGCTTACCGTCAATAATCTTTGGATCCTGCGTTCCTTCGTATACTTCGTCAGCAACTTCGTAACCAAGTTCTTTCAAAGTCTCCATAATGACACGAAAAGTTTTACCTTTGTCATGGCTTTTCAGGTTTTTCACATTTTCAAGAACAAAGGCTTTAGGTTTAGTCGCGGCAATAATTCGTGCAACGTCAAAAAACAGTGTTCCCTGAGTCTTACATTCAAAACCATGTTCGCGGCCCATGGCGTTTTTCTTCGATACTCCGGCTATTGAGAATGGCTGACAAGGAAAGCCCGCAAGAAGCACATCATATTCCGGAATTTCTCTTTCTATATTTTTATATGCTTCTTCGTCTGAAATGCTTTCATCTTCAGACAGGGTAATCTGACGAATATCTTCGTTAAATTTATGAATACTCTCGTCGCTACCGTGGTTGGCTTTATAAGTTTTGACTGCGTACTTGTTCCACTCACTGGTTAAAACACATAGGCCGCCAGCATCCTCAAAACCTTTTCTAATCCCGCCAATACCGGCAAATAAATCGATAAATCTAAACTCACAGTTTTCCTCTGTAACTTTAGGGGTTGGTATTAGCTCCTTTAAAGTAAGGTACTCGCTATGGGTTAGTTTAGGTGTTGCTTTGCCCTTTAACCATCTATTCAGGGTTTCTCTGCACCAGCGGTCAGGTGACACTTTGTTTAAAAACTCTGCAATCGCTTTTTGGTCATATATTTCCAGAAGCTGATGTATAAGTTCTAAATCTGATTTATCCGTCATTTCTATACTCTGGGTCAAATGAGTGATCAATGATCACACTGTTATTCCAATTATCCATACTACTGATCAAATATACAAGCTTAGTGTTTAATATGTTGTGGAAAGATGAAACTGGACTTCAGGAGGTTTTATGCATAAATATTAAGCGATTTTCGTTTTCGGCTTGAGGCTTGGTGCGTTTAGGCGTGCACCGTTCACATCGAACTTACTTTGCATTTTCAAAGGTTTGTTCGTATTGTGTTGAATGTAGTGAAATTTATCCGGATTGTTTTGCTCAAACTAGCAAGGAAGCAGGCCCTTTGTCCGAAAACATCAAATACTATTCAACTCACGCCGAAAAACTCACTAATCAATATAACAGCGTAGAGTTTGAAAAAGTACATCGCGATTGGTTATCGGAAATTCCCGATAAAGGGTTTGTGCTGGATATTGGCGCTGGCTCGGGGCGTGATGCACGCTTTCTCGCTGCCAAAGGGTTAAGTGTTGTTGCGGTTGAACCGGCCGATGGCATTCGTGAGCGCGCTCAGCAATATGTGGTTGATCAGCCAATACATTGGCTGAACGACAAACTGCCGGAGCTCAATCAGGTGTTCAGCCTGCAAACCAAGTTCGACTTAACATTACTTAGTGCAGTCTGGATGCATATTGCGCCTTCTGAACGGGAGCGCTGTATCCGTAAACTTAGCAGCCTGTTGAAGGCAAATGGGAAAATCGTTATTTCGTTGCGCCATGGCGCGAACCACGACGAACGTACCATGTACCCGGTTTCGGCAGACGAGCTATCTGGTTTTGCACGAAAGTTCGGCCTTTCATTTCGGCTGCTTAGTGAACAAGCCAATGCAGACGAATTGGGGCGTGATGATGTTTACTGGCAAACGGTAGTTCTTACCCTACCGGATGATGGTTCGGGTGCATTTCCACTGCTTAGAAATATCATCGTCAACGACAGCAAATCTTCTACGTACAAAGTAGGCTTGTTGCGCGCCTTGTTGAGAATTGCGGAAGGTCATCCTGGGGCGGTTCTTGAGCACACCAGGGAACACGTAGTGTTGCCTGTAGGTCTGGTCTCGCTTTACTGGATAAAGTTATTTAAACCCTTGGTCGATCACTTTCAAATTCCTCAAAGTAGCAATAAGAAGAAAGGGCTGGGTTTTGTTAAAGAGGGTGGGTGGCAAGCGCTTCGCTCTTTTAATGCCAACGATTTTTATATCGGAGCTGCGTATCACAACAACGATATTGCTGGCGCGGTACATCAGACCCTGAAGGATGTCACGGCTACAATCCGAGATATGCCAGTGCGTTATATTACGCTTCCCGGCACCAAAGATGGCGTTTTTCATGTTGAGAGTAAACGTACAACTAAACCTAAGGGCAGTGTGATTATTGACGCCGACTTTCTGGAGTCATTTGGACGCTTTTATATTCCGGTAAATATATGGGATTCGCTGACCAGATTCAGTGTTTGGATTGAACCCTCGCTGGTAAATGAATGGGCATCATTGATGCGAATCTACACGTTGAGTAATGCGATGTCATTTTCTCAATCTGATCTGCTTAGAGCATTAACCTGGGAAGATCCGCGCAGGACAACAGCGCGAGTTAGAAACCGGGTTAACACCTTGCTTGAGAATGAAAGCGTCAGCTGTTGCTGGTCGGGGAAAAAGCTGGTGGCAGAGGGCTATGCTATCGATCATGCCATGCCCTTTTCCCGATGGCCGAACAATGATTTATGGAACTTGCTGCCTACTAAAACGCATGTAAACACCAGAAAATCGGATAAATTACCCAGTTCTGCCCGGTTGCAACAGAACCGGCAAATCATTACAGACTGGTGGCAACAAGGTTGGTCTGATAGTGCGGATGAGTTTTTCATTCAGGCAAATCTTGCTTTGCCTAATCTTCCTGCCAGTAACAGAAGTTTTTCAGATGTGTTTGAGGCAATGACCATTCAGCGGGACAGGCTAAGAGACTTCCAGCAGCTCGAAGAGTGGTGAGAAATAGATGATGAATGTCGAGCAGAATACGGTATCGGCTGATCCCAAAGCCCAGCAAATTGTGATAGAGAACATCGATGCCATAAAACAGTGGCTGTTTTAATGAAAGAGCAATCTACTACACCAAGCAAATGACAACAGAGCAAAATAATCCAATCATCAGACGCAGCGTTAGGTTATTACATGCCGTGCAAGAACTGCACAAGCAAGGGTTTCATAATTTGGCCTGCATCTGTGCAATGAGTCCGTCAGGTACGGACTGGCGTATCGGTTTACATCCATTTCAAAACTTATATTTTGATGAAGATGGCTTTGTTCAAAGCACAAAGATGCTTAAGCATGAACGAGCAAACCATTCTTCAGCTAAAGAGGGAAATTGTTATTTCGGCTGGGTGGACGCAAAAGATTTAACAGCCAAAGAGCTCGCCGAACGAATTAAAGAGCGTTTCCCTGAATTAATAGCCGCAAGTGTTGGGGAGAATTACGCTTTCGTTGGTTGGTTCACTCATATGCTTGGTATAGCTGAAAGGGGCGCTTTACCGGTATTTTCAAGTGAATTTGGAGGGCTTGCTGGTGGGATGGTCTTTACTTCTGTGTCTGACCTGCAGTTACCCGCTCCGCCTTATCCGGTTATTATGTCTTCTGGAAAAATCCGCTTTTTATGGGCAGAAGAACCATCGTTAGAAAATGATTGGCACACTGCCTATCAACCCATCATAAACGCTTTGAAAGATAGCCGGGTTCCAAGGTTTCCAAAGTATCCATCGCATTCAAACGATTTGTTTGTCCACGGTGCTTACTGGGAAGGTGTCGTTTACTATTTGCATGCAATTCTGGGTTTCGAATCTGAAACTGAGTACATCGAATCCAAAGCCAGTCAGGCGGAGCGATTATCTGTTTTTTCGACAATTTTTGATTCGGAAGGGCAGTTAGATTTGTTGGATGCATATTTTAGCCGGGTTGTACTGAAAGAATCGCGATCTCGTTTAAATCATAAAGCCCAGCAGTTCTGTCAGCAGACAATCGAACGTGTTGAAGCAACCTACAGGTTAAAGCCTTGTCGTTTCCCGAATCCCTATTTCGGAGGGAATAACCCTTTGCACTTAACGCGATTGGAGCATTTTTCTGGCTCCACATAACAATAGTTACTGGTGCTCATCAGGATGTGGTTTTAACCGATATAACCAAATAACGCCGTTTTTAGTCGGCTGAGTTTTAAGCTCAAAAATTGGCGATTGCTCAATAAGCGTTTTTAAAGCAGGAAGTTTTGAAAACGCTTGCTCTTCACATACCTTTTCAATGATATCTTCAGGCTGATTTTTTATAAATTGACCTGCGAGGCTGAGTAATGACCAACCATCGTCCCGGGTTGAAAATGATGCGGCATCTCTCAGTAATTTGTCTAATCGGGTTTCACCGGGGTAGATACCTTCTACAAGAAACCTGCGGCCCGCCTCGGACTGAAAAAAGTCAGCTATTTGCTGACGAATATTTTGCTGTGATTCGCAAAGAGTGGTTAGGTTTTTCAGAGCCGGTAAGAATCTCTCTCGTTGCTTTTCGAGTGATTCGCTGAGTTCCTCAATACTTTGCAGTGAGGTCGGGTCGTATTTGGGGAGTAAATGATGGACTAACTCATTACGCTCCTTTACCAACTCAGAAAAATACTGTTTCTCTGCATTGATTCTTTCTTCGGAGCGCTGCACAGAATATTTGAAAGATAGATAGTGTTGAGATGGATCTTCATGAGGAGGCAATTCATTTTCTGATGTATCGAAGATCGTGTTGAAATATTCTTTCGATAATTGGCCCATTGTCATCGACGAGATATCGGATGCCCGTTTAGCTTTTATGCTCTCTAGCTCTTTCCCATAGCCCTCCAGAGAGCTGTTTACCAGTAAAAACTTAAGTAGCTGCTCCATATGCTGAAACATGATCATGTTTCTACCAATTCGTCGCATGCATTCATTTCTTGCCGTTTCTACCAATTCGTCGCATGCATTCATTTCTTGCCGTTTCTACTTGTTCATCCATGATTGTCACCGGAATAACGAAATTCATTGGCTATTTTAAAGTCTATAACGACTATGTGGCAGCAAAAATATTTTGCTAATTATTTTGCTGTGGTTGCCACTCGTGTCAGCCGTGTGACCCGTGTACACGTTTTGTAATGACAGACATTTTGTAAAAGGTATAGCTGCCACTAAGTTGATGGGATAGTTTCACAGTCCTGGTTGGTAAAATAGGCTTGCAAAGAATGACGTGAAGTATAATGCTCTAACCAGTCGTCAGTGAAAGCTGACTAGAACTTACTTAAAAACTACCAATAGGTCAGAATGTGAGTAATAAAAAAAGTATGCCCAAAAAACCGGTTACTGCTATACATCCTGATTACACAGCAACCGCGGTTGAACTTCAATTTGAGCTTTTAAAGCAGTTTGCTTGGTTGGGTTCAGCGATAATTGGCGGCATCGTAATTTTACTTCAGCTCGACCAAATTACTATAGGAAAGCATGTGTATGCCGCTTTGTCGTGTTTTGCTATTTCTATTGTGGTCTCTGTGCAAGGGCAAGATTACTTAGTCAATAAGCTGGCCGAAGGAAAGGTATTAGAAGAGCTAGCATCTAGAATGAAATTGATTCGTATGACTGCTTTTAGCTTGATATGCTTCGGTGCTGGTATAATTGTTTCTTACTTTTGGAAGCAATGAGCAGTTCCCTCATAGGGCATTGAAGTGAAATTTTTATTCATGAACACTTTTGCTCATCACTCTATTCAAGGCTAAATCTTTCACAGTGAGCCATAACGATTTATTTCGTTTATTTTGGATGTTGTTCTTACTTAGAAGGATTGCACGTTCGAGAATCAGGGCTCTCGCACAAATCTACCTGGCTTAACGTAGCATGTGCATGCTCTTTCATTACGGCTTCAGCTCGGGCCCCTTGCTGTTTTAACAGAGCGTCAAATACAACATGATGTTGCATGTTGGCAAAGTTGAACCGTCTGAACTCTCGATCTAATTGTTTAGGGTTAAATACTAATGCGTTCACTGATGCGAAAGGTAAATGTTCATTTAGTTGCATTGCCGATTGGATTGCCGGATTGCCACTGGCGTTGATAATCAAATCATGAAACTGCTTGTTGATTACGTTGTATTGTTCAATATCCTCTTCAGTTAAATAGCCCTTTTCGAATATAGCGTCGGCATTTTTTAAGCACTCTGCAAGTTGCACCCGGGTATCTTCGGTTAATCCTTTTTCTGCTGCTTGCCTTGCTGCCAGACCTTCCAACACACCACGTACTTCAACCGCACCCAATATTTCGTCATTGGTTACCTTTCTGACCTGGTATCCGCGTCGCGGTAACTTAATTAGCAGGCCTTCTTGTGCAAGGGCTCTGAATGCAATGCGAACCGGAGTTCGTGACACGCCCAATAGTTCTGCCGTCGGAATCTCAGCCAGGCGCTCACCTGCCGGAAAGACACCGGAGACAATCTTATCGCGCAAAATACTAATTACTGCCTGACCTTCACGTGGCATAACACCTCCATTACAAAAAGGGCAATACGCTCCCGCATTCTGAGAGTTAATTGGATCCAATAATTTATATTATGCTGGTTTGGTCAACATATTGAAATAGCGTATTTATAGGCAGCTCAGATGAGTGATAGTGAGCAAAGAGGCTGCGTTTTGCGTCTTCTGATACGTATGAGTAATTAATTATTGGATCCAAAAAATGGGGTTTTATGTTGTTAATGCGTAAAAAAGATCATAAAGTGGATCCAATAGTTAACAAAAGGTTAAACTCATGCATCCACAAAGTTACCCATTGAATACTTGGTACGTAGCTGCAACACCAGACGAAATTTCAGACAAACCGTTTGCTCGCCAGATCTGCAGTATCAAGCTTGTTTTCTTTCGAAATCCACAGCAAAAAATTGTAGCGGTAGAAGATTTCTGTCCTCATCGTGGTGCGCCCTTGTCGTTGGGGTTTGTAGAAAACGGGCAGCTGGTGTGTGGGTATCACGGTTTGCGCATGGGAGATGATGGCAAAACCCAATCTATGCCCAATCAACGGGTTGCGCACTTTCCCTGTATAAAGCATTTTGCGGTGATTGAGCGTCATGGTTTTGTGTGGATATGGCCGGGCGATCAAACCTTGGCCGATGACAGTCTAATCCCTGAATTACATTGGGCTAATAACCCTGATTGGGGATATGGGGGCGGCCTTTATCATATTAAGTGTGATTATCGGCTGATGATCGACAACTTAATGGATTTAACGCATGAAACCTATGTTCACGCTAGCAGTATTGGACAAAAAGAAATAGATGAGTCACCGGTTTCCACCAAAATGGAAGGCCAAACGGTGGTTACAAGCCGATTTATGGACAACGTAATGGCCCCACCTTTTTGGCAAGCTGCTCTGCGTGCCAATGACTTAGCAGACGATGTAGCAGTAGATCGCTGGCAAATATGCCGTTTTTCACTTCCCAGCCACATTATGATTGAAGTGGGTGTTGCTCATGCCGGAAAGGGCGGATATGACGCACCTAAGTCACATAAAGCCAGTAGTATCGTTGTGGACTTTATTACGCCGGAAACTGAGCATTCAATTTGGTATTTCTGGGGGATGGCACGTGATTTTAAACCAGAAGATCAGGCACTGACGCAAACCATTCAACAAGGTCAAGGCGCCATTTTTGCGGAAGACCTGGAAGTATTGGAGCGTCAGCAACGAAACTTATTGGATTACCCTGACCGGTCTCTTTTGAAGCTGGATATTGACGCCGGTGGCGTACAGGCACGCAGAATGATTGAGCGTGTTATAAAGCAAGAGCAAGCGGCTTCCGCATCCACGAACGCCGGAGAAAAACAATGTTCGAAGTGATCGTCACCAACAAACAGCCACTTACGGCGTCTGTGTGCCGTTTACAACTGGCGGCGGTCGATGGCAGTGCTTTGCCTGCCTGGCAAGCCGGGGCTCATATCGACGTACATTTACCAAATGGCATTATTCGCCAATATTCATTATGTGGTGGGGTAGATACCAAGCATTATGAAATCGCTATCTTAAATGAGCCTAATAGCCGGGGTGGTTCAAAATACATCCATGATCAACTTCAACAAGGCGATGTGTTAACCATTAGTGCGCCTAAAAACTTGTTTCCACTAGTACAAGGCACCCATAAAACGTTATTGATTGCGGCTGGCATTGGAATCACTCCGATGTTGGCTATGGCCGAGCAACTGCATGCTGAAGACACACCTTTTGAGTTACATTATTGTGCCCGGGAACAGCAACATGCTGCCTACTACGATCGTATTTCAAACTCAGATTATGCGCGCAATTGTCATTTTCATTTTAGTTTAGGTAACAGCCAAAACCGGCTTAATCCGTATCGGTTGTTGGCTGACTACAACCAAGATACTCAGTTATATATCTGTGGGCCGAATCTCTTTATTCAGGACGTTATCAGTGCTGCTGAGCAACATGGCTGGCCAACAGAAAATATCCATCGGGAATTTTTTGCGGCTGAAGCAATAGACCATAGTCAGGATCAACGTTTCGAGGTAGTTATTAATAGCACCGGGCAGGTTTTGCAGGTTGCTGAAGACGTCTCTATTTTGAATGTTTTGGAAGACAACGGTATGTTTATTCCGGTGGCTTGTGAAGAAGGCGTTTGTGGTACCTGCCTTACCGGTCTGCTCGAGGGTGAAGCCGACCATAAAGACGTGTTTTTGAGTGCAGATGAAAAACAGAAAATGAATCAGATTACGCCGTGCTGTTCCCGTGCAAAAAGCAAACGGCTGGTATTGGATTTGTAATTAGCCAGGTCTATGTAAGCAGTGAATCTGTGTTCTTCCAAATCATAATAAGCAGGCTTGTGCTGCAAGCCTGCTTCTTCTTAATAATCGTTGATTATTGGCAACTAAAACTCTCAGCAGATTCTACATCCCCATTTCCGGCATCCGCATTGTATCGGGCTACCGTCGGATAGGCACATAACGGGCGAGTTCGGTCTGCGGCCCATGAAGCGGGTATGGCAGGGTTTTCACCTCCCGGATTTCCTGCTCCCCGCGCTGTTGCAACTAGACCTTCAGGCTCAATACCAGATTCTACCCATGCAACTAATGGCGTTAATAAATCAACCTGGTCTACCGCCGCACCACCGGAACAATGTCCCATACCTGGCATCAGGTACAATCGAGCGAAATCAGACGCGTCGTCATTGTGGTTTGCTGTGAGATTGTTGTACCAGTTAATCGTATCCAGTGCTGAGAAAATGGCATCACTTACACCATGATAAACCATAATTTTGGCACCTCTATCGCGTACTGCGGATAGGGCTTCTGCATTGTTTGGCGGGATCATAAAGCTGCTAGCTGCTTCTGTGTATATGTCGTCGGTCGATTCAATACTGGTGAGCATATCGTCGATTGAGCCAGTTAGTGCGAATTCCGGGCCGTTGAATGTCGCCGGATCGGCAACGGGCACTCCCCAAATCAATCCAACGCCGCCGGAATCGAGTACCAATGGGGCGAAGAAATCCCAGAAATTATAGTCTGGGCTTGCAATACCCGTATCAAATGGAAAGGGCGCATAGAAAGCTTCACCGGACGCCGTAATGGCCCCGGAAAATATAGGTGAAAGGGCTTCCTTTTGTTGCGATGACAAGCATGTGCCGTCGCGTTCAGATGAACAAGATGGGACATCATCCAATGAAAAGACACTTTGGCAAGCTTCAACGTCGCCGATCAAACCGTCGTTTATACCATCCAGGTCATCGCATTTCACTAGTGCAGCGGTCGCAACCATATTGCGCTCTTCGGCTGTGAACCCGGTAGAAATATCACTCGGGTCAGTGGCGACTGAAAGGTAACGCTGCGCGCCGAAGATATTGGCAATAGCAGCATAAGGCAGTCTGAAACCAGGGGCACCCGCAAGATATCCGTCATATTCATCTGGCATGCGAGCAAATGTATTAAAAGTATGACGCCCGCCATTTGAACAGCCGCCAAAATAGGAACGATCAGGCCCTTTGCCATATGCAATGGAGATCAGTTCCTTAGCCATTGGCGTTAATTTCTCAACTGCTTTATAGCCATAATCCAATCGGGCAATCGGATCCACACCAAAAGCCGGCCCTAACGCTCCGCTGTGTCCAGCGTCAGAGCTTAGCACCGCAAACCCCTGATACAGTGCATTGCTCAAGTTACCTGGCCCGGCATCGCCCACCGCGGTTACAACCGAGCCATCGATACCGCCATTGCCTTGATGATAAAAGCGACCGTTCCAGTTAAGAGGCAAGCGCATTTCAAAGCGAATAGCATATACGTTCCCGTCTATATCACTAACGCGTTCAAACATGCTACCTGTTACCAAACAATGGGCGGGAATGTCATTGCCGGCCACCATTAGTTCCCCCGCTGCTACTTCGCTGCTTGAGGTGATCGTGGTATTGGCAAGTGCACTCATACTTGCTGCGAGGTCGTTACAATTGCCAGATAAATTAGCCGCGGTTGCAGGCGACAGTTGGGGTATTTCTACGGGGGAGATATCGTTGTTTGAAGAATTACAAGCCAATAGTGTCGAAGACAGTGCAGCTATCGTAAATGCATGAAAAATATTATGCTTAGTCATTTTATTATCCTAATGTAAGTTTGTGCTTGCTTACATCAACAATACCGCCAATAGAGAGGATGTTTGGGGCACATGTTGTCCAAATAGTGAGTTGATAAACGAAGCCGGGCTCAGCGTAAACTGAGCCCGATACGTTCCAAAAAACGCTAAAATTCAGTAGAGAAAGACAAGAACCAGTTTCTGGGTCTGGCATAAATGACTTCTGCGTAGCCCAGCGTTGCTAATGATGCATTACCCTGCTCTATATAGCGCTCATCGGTTAAGTTATTAACACCGAAAGTGAGATCCCAATAATTCACCAAATCATCCAGCTTTACCGATGCGGTTACGTAAGTAACGCCGTCATTTTGAGCCACGATGTCAGTGTTGGAAGAATCAAAGTACTGGCTTGCTGTGTATGACACGTCAAGGCGGGTAGTTAACTCATAATTATTGCCCAGTTCCGTGCTGTATGAAGCACCAAGATTACCTTGCCACTCGGGTGTCAGGGGTAATGAATTGTCTGGCGTAATCGTTGCCTGAGCACCATTCACTTCAGTAATACTGTCAATTTTGTCTCTCAGGTAGCTAAAGCCACCTTCAATTAACAAACTGTGCGTAGGTATATAAGTAAACTCCAGCTCTACACCATCAATAGATGCTGAGCCAGCATTAAACAGCAGTGGCACTACGCCCTGACGGAATATAAGTTGTATATCACTGTATTCAGACATAAAAGCGGCCGCGTTCACTCGGAAGTCGTTGGTGATATCGGCCTTAACGCCTATTTCCCAGGAGCTCACTTCTTCTTCTCCGAATGAGATGGGCAGGTTCCCTGGTGTAGGTGCATTGTAACGGCTGTTAAATCCACCAGATTTGAAACTGCTGCTGTAACTTAAATAGGTGTTAATGTTCTCTTGCACTTTATAGCGTACTGACGCAGAGCCGGTAGTAGCTGAATAGGTATCTGCAAAGGGGGTATTGAAAATAAACAATGGGCCGCCCTCACTGGTTGCCTTTGTTGGCAAGGTGGTTGGGTCGGGCTGGGTGGCAGGGAACAAATTCATTATGGTTCCCTGGAACCCTTTATCATCTTCGGTATAGCGCAAACCTGCAGAAATACTCCAGTCATTGCTTAACTCATAAGCCCACTCGGAAAATACCGCGAAGCTTTCGGTTTCTAAGTTAATGACCTGATAGTCACGAGTGCCGGGACCGCCATTGAGTAACGAGCCTATGACAGGTGGCGAAGGAGGAAACGCTAATAAAATGGATAGCTTGTCGTCACTGGTTTCATCAAAATAGTACAACCCAGTAATACCGGAGACTTTGTCATTATCGTAGATCAGTTGAAACTCTTGAGAAAACTGCTCTGAATCACTGGTTACATCTGTGGTTAGCATATCGAACGGTGTATTGTCGGCATCGCGAATACCGGTCCATTCTGTTGAGCGGAACGCGGTAATGGACTTCAGTGTAATAGTCTTGCTGTATTCCCACTCCATAGCAGCAGAAAGGCCCCATCCTTTCAGTGTGCTCTCAACCGGCGCAGTGCCACCATTGGTAAATTCGCCTTTGTGTTGAAAGTCATTGGCACATCGTTCATCGTCTATGTTCGGTACATTGGGCGCACCGAAACCTGCATCGCCAGGCGCCAGTGGAGCAAAGGGAATAGTTGCACCTGGACAACCGGCTGCAACACTGACTATGGCTGCAACAGGCGCCGACTCGTTAACGCCGGCAAAAACAAAAGGTGAGCCATTTTCATCCTCTTTTGTGAAGTCCCCTTTCAGCGTTATTTTAAATGTATCTGACGGCGTATACTGAATCGTTCCATTAACCGAATAGGTGTCATCATTACCTAAGTCCTGACCATCATATACGCGCGTAACGTAACCATCGCGCTTTCTGGTGCCTAATGAAAAACGGCTCAGTAAATCTGTCGTAATTGGTAAATCAACGGCAACAAAGGCTTCGCGTAGATTATCATCTCCAATACGCAACCTTGCTTTGCCACCAAAGACATCAGACGGCTCAGCGGTTTTCACTAATACCGCGCCCCCTATAGTATTGCGACCAAACAACGTGCCTTGCGGACCACGCAGTACTTCAACACTCTGAATATCTTTGAAATCCATCGCGCCGCCAGCAGACCGACCCATGTATACGTCATCTACATAAATACCGACGCCGGGGTCAACCGATGACGTTGGATCTAACTGACCCACACCTCGAATAAATACCACTGCCGCTGAGTTGTTACCCGACAATTGACCACTGGTAGCAAATTGTAAACTTGGCGTCACGCGGTCTAAGTCCTGGGTATTCTCAATCCCACGGCGTTCAAGCTCCTTTACTGAGAATGCAGAGACTGCAATAGGCGTTTCCTGCATGCTTTCGGCACGTCGCCTTGCATTAACAGTGATAACTTCCAGTTGGGCTTCGCTCTCTGCTTCAGGTGCCGTGTCTGTTTGCTGTGCTATTGCGGTTGAGCTCAGGAAAGACAATCCAATGGATGTTGCAACCAGACTTCTTTTGAAAAAATTAGCCGACTTGCGATCACCTTGCGTATTGTTGAACGTTTGATCTTTGAATATTTGAAATGCAGATTTAGTGAACAAGTAAGGTGTAAAAAAGCACATGGTTTGCTCCAGGTTATAGGTGCATCTGCACTTGAATAACTGACTTATTGGCATCGGTAGCGGATGCTATAAATGAAATTCAAATGTTAACTTTGCACACATTTGTATAATTATTGGTTAACAATTCCATGTATAGTAACAATCCTGTTTTCACTTAAAATTGCGAAAAGTGACGAAAAAATTGACAATTTGTGCCAAACGGAACTTTATGCATAGTCAAAGTTGGTGCACTCAACAGCGGTTAACATTTATTTCTAAACAGGGGGAAGGGAGCCTGAAAAAAGACTGAGTTTGCAATAGGGTTAGGGCAAGGATGAGAAATTTAAGTGGCTGATATTTATTCGGTATTGTTGAAGAGTAGGGGTGTTTTCAACAATAGTGATTACCTGTCGAAATAGGCCTGAAGAACGCAGTTTAATTGCGTAACACAAAAGCACATGGACAGTAATGACAAGCAAATTGATAAATGGTGACATCGATATCCTTTTTGCAAAGCTGCTAGATCTGGTGCAGTATGAAAAATAGTATACTTGGTTAATAGTTTGTTAATAGGTTTAATTGTATGCCTGGTAAATATGAAGTGGGTACAGCGGCAAATCACTATATTAGTCAGCTTTACCACGAGGCACTCAAAAACAAACTCGATGTCACAAGCATGCTCAATACACTTGGTCTCACCGAGGAGGTTTTTGATAAGCCTGAATTGCGTGTGAAGACCGAAAAACTCGCCACGTTTCAAAATCTAATTTGGCAAGCGATGCAAGACGAAAGTATGGGACTTGGTGCTTCCCCAGTACCCGCAGGTTCCTATTTTATGATGGGGCGATTAACCGTTAATCAACCCACCCTGCATAAGGCGTTAAATTTGGCAGTGCGATTTTATGGCATGGTAACTAAAGCCTTTACCATTAATCTGACTGTAGACGGTGATACCGCATTTCTTGGCTTTAAATTACATAGTCCGGAGCGAGACCCCCAGCATATGTTTGCCGAGATACTTTTATTGGCAATGCACCGGTATGCTTCATGGTTAATTGCCGACAGTTTACCTCTCATTGAGTGTTATTTTGACTACCCAACTCCTGCACATATCTCAGAGTACTCCTATTTATTTCCGGGTGGCCATACATTTGAAAGTGATAAGCTAGGTTTTGCATTTCCGGCGAGATACTTAAAACGTGACGTAAAGCAAAACGACGCCTCGTTAAAATTATTCATGAAACGTTGTCCCCAGGAAATTTTTCAGCGCTATGAAGCCGACTACAGTCTGACAACGGAATTGCAAAGGTTACTTTGGAAAAACCTAAAGGGAGGGGTGCCATCTATTGAAGCGGCAGCGGCGATGATGAATATGACGAAAAGAACCATGATGCGAAAACTAAAGTCGGAAGGCACTTCTTACCAACAATTGAAAGATCAGGTCAGATTGGATAAGGCCGTTACGTTGCTAACGAAATACAACTTGCCCATCAACCAGATATCAGAAAGTGTTGGGTTTTCTGAGCCTGCAGTATTTACCCGTGCTTTTCTTAACTGGACCGGGGACAGTCCCAGTCATTTTCGTGAGAAAAATGCTGTAGAAGACTAGCTTCTTCACGATTTCTTTGCAAAAAAGCCTGGTGTGTCACTAAATATCAATTAAATAGTCACTTTATGCAATTTAAGTGGCAGTAACACTTCGTTAACATCACCTCACATATTCGCTACAACCCGATTGGAATAATAGTGTTTTCCAATTGCTTGGCGTACTTATTGTTCCGTGAGGTAACTCAATAATGTCCACGAATCCAAAACAGCAGATCGATCAGTCGGAAATCAAAGGTTTTCAGCTATTTGTGATTCTGATGTGTATTTTACTCAATGCACTTGATGGATTTGATGTATTGGCAATCAGCTTTGCATCACCTGGGATCGCCAGTGACTGGAATGTTAGTCGCGGAGCATTAGGGATTGTTTTGTCAATGGAGCTGGTTGGGATGGCCATTGGCTCAATCTCGTTAGGCAATCTGGCAGACCGCTTAGGCAGGCGACCAACCATATTGCTCTGTCTTAGTTTAATGACCATTGGTATGGGGGCGTGTGCCTTTGTTAATTCACTGAATTACTTATTGGTTTTTCGGTTTTTAACAGGGTTAGGTGTGGGTGGAATGTTAGCCTCCACCAATGCCTTGGTGGCCGAATTTGCCAATGCAAAATACAGAAACCTTGCCGTCATACTCATGGCCACGGGTTACCCAATTGGTGCAATAGTTGGTGGCTATATATCCACCGAATTGTTAGCGCTCTATAACTGGAAAGTGATTTTTGTTTTCGGCGGCGCTGTAACCGGTTCGTTTTTAGTGATTTGCTGGCTGTTACTTCCAGAGTCAATTGACTTTCTGGCTAGTCGACGACCCCAAAATGCGTTGCAAAGAATTAATAAGATACTGCAGCGTATTGGACACAACCCGATTGCCTCGTTGCCCAAACTGGAAAATCAACAAGCATCATCAGGTTTTAGTACGCTGATTACGAATAATCTCAGAGCGGTTACAGGCTTACTGGTTATCGCCTATTTCGCACAAATTATGACTTTCTATTACATCCTTAAATGGATCCCTAAGATCGTTGTGGACATGGGGTATGAACCTACCAGCGCTGGCACGGTTTTGGTGTGGGCAAATGTGGGCGGTGCAGTGGGTTCACTCATATTTGGTGTCATTGCCAGCCGTTTAAAACTACGCCCTTTACTTATAGCAATCATGTTATGTGCCTTTGTGATGGTGTCTGTATTTGGTCTTGGACCACAAACCTTATTACAACTCTCGGTTGTTTCAGCTGCAACAGGCTTTTTTACAAACTCAGCGGTGGTGGGATTGTATGCGTTGATGGCGCAATCGTTCCCAGCCGAAGTTCGCGCCAGCGGAACGGGTGTGGTTATAGGAATTGGACGAGGCGGAGCGGCGCTAGGACCCATAGTCGCAGGCTATTTATTCCAGTCTGGGTATGGTTTGTTTGATGTCTCCGTTGCGATGGGCTTTGGTGCGGTAGTTGCCGCGATCGCTATTTTTTCTCTTGGACCCGTTTTGAAAAAGTACCAACTCAGCTCTCAGGTTTAACTACATAAATATACACAGCTATTAATCAGTGCGAGGTAAAAATGAATTTCGAGCGCAAAAATCCATTAACCGGTGAAGTGGCCAGTCAATCTATTGCCATGCAGGCGCATGAAATGGCGGGAATTGCTGAACGAGCACAACAAGGCTTTGAACAGTGGTCTGCTTATGGTCCAAACGCTCGCAGAGCTATCTTGAATAAAGCGGCAGCCGCACTGGAATCTCGTCAAAACGACTTTGTCGAGGCCATGATGACGGAGGTGGGTGCTACAGCGGGCTGGGCTATGTTTAATCTGGGGCTGGCAGTATCAATGATGCGTGAAGCGGCATCGTTAACTACGCAAATAGGTGGTGAAACCATTCCGTCAGACAAGCCTGGTTGTCTCGCTATGGCGATTCGACAACCGGTTGGTGTGGTGCTGGGAATTGCACCATGGAATGCACCAATAATCTTAGGTGTTAGAGCTATATCCACTGCACTTGCCTGTGGTAATGCTGTAATTCTGAAAGCGTCTGAGCTGTGTCCAAGAACACATAGTCTGATTATAGAAGCGTTGGAGACGGCTGGCTTTCCTGACGGCACGGTCAATATTGTAACCAATTCCCCTGCTGATGCCGGTGAAGTGGTGGGGGCTTTGATTGATCAACCGCTGGTAAAACGTATTAACTTTACTGGCTCAACTGAAGTCGGGCGCATCATTGCGCAGCGCGCAGGTGCCAACCTCAAGCCTGTTCTTCTGGAGCTGGGTGGTAAGGCCCCCATGTTGGTTCTGGATGACGCCGATTTAGATGAAGCAGTAAAAGCGGCTGCATTTGGCGCATTTATGAATCAGGGCCAGATATGCATGTCTACAGAGCGATTGGTTGTAGATGAGTCTGTAGCAGATAGCTTCGCAGCCAAATTTGCCCAGAAAGTATCGGGTATGGCAACGGGTGATCCGCGTGAGGGCAATACACCTCTGGGGGCAGTTGTCGACCAAAAAACAGTAAGTAAAGTGAACGCACTTATCGACGATGCTGTTGCTAAAGGTGCAAAGATTATCGCTGGGCAAAAAAGTGATTCGGTACTAATGGCAGCAACAGTAATTGACCATGTCACTGACGATATGAAGATCTATCGGGAGGAAAGCTTTGGCCCCGTGGTTGCCATTATTAGAGCCAAAGATGAAGCCGATGCGATTCGTATTGCCAATGACAGTGAATATGGGCTCAGCGCTGCTGTATTTACCAAAGACAGTGCTAGAGGCTTGAGAGTCGCCCGACAAATTCAGTCTGGTATCTGTCATGTAAATGGCTCCACTGTTCATGATGAAGCGCAGATGCCTTTTGGTGGTGTCGGTGCTTCTGGGTACGGTCGCTTTGGCGGAAAGGCTGGTATTGACCAGTTTACGGAGTTGCGTTGGATCACTATTGAGACCGAAAAGGGTCACTTCCCCATTTAAGTAAACGAATGATGCAAATTTTAAGAGGTAATGTTAATGAGTGCTGAACGCGAAGAAGATACGGTAGCGGTCAAGGTAGAAAATCAAATTGCCTGGGTGAGTTTTAATCGCCCGGAAAAACGCAACTGCATGAGTCCTAAATTAAATCGCCAAATGATGCGCGTACTGGATGATCTCGAATTCCGAGAAGATGTGAGCGTGTTGGTATTGACTGGTGAAGGCTCAGCCTGGTCAGCGGGAATGGATTTAAAAGAATATTTCCGGGAAACCGAAGCACAGGGGTTAGGCGGAACACGTCAAGCTCAGCGTGAATCTTATGGCTGGTGGAGACGCCTGCGCTGGTATCAGAAGGCTACGATAGCAATGGTAAATGGCTGGTGCTTTGGTGGAGGTTATGGACCTTTATTTGCCTGTGATCTCGCGTTTGCGGCTGAAGAAGCACAGTTTGGACTTAGTGAGATTAATTGGGGGATCCTGCCCGGTGGCGGTGCTGCCAAAGTGGTTGCTGAGTTAATGCCTTTACGCAAAGCCATGTATCACGCCATGATGGGTGAAAACATTGATGGCAAGACCGCAGAAGAGTGGGGACTGGTGAACGAAGCCGTCCCGGCAGAGCAATTAAGAGCCCGAGTCACAGACGTCGCAAACGTATTGCTACAGAAGAATCAAGTGGCATTGAAAGCGACAAAAGATGCAGTGCGTCGGGTGAAGGAAATGACCTACGACAACGCTGAAGACTATTTGGTTCGAGCGCAGGAGGCGGCGAATAGCTTTGACAACCATGGGAGAAAAGAGGGCATCAAGCAGTTTATTGATGACAAAACTTACAAGCCTGGATTAGGCGCTTACGATAAATCGAAACAAAAGAGTTAGTTGCGTCACGATGAGCTTTCTTTCAGTACAAGCTAAGTTAAGGCCTTTCAAACAGGCAGTACGTGACCTTACATCCGGTCGTTCATGGACGTATTCGGAATGGGACACGTTTGTTAATAAGTGCAGTCAGTGGTTGTCGCAACAGGGGTTGGCCTGTGGCGACAGACTTGTTTGTATAGCAAAAAACTGTGCCGAACTAGTGGCACTGCATTTTGCGTGCGAGCAGTCCGGGGTGATTTTCGTGCCCTTGAATTGGCGTTTATCATCAGATGAATTGCACACCCTGATTGCTGACTGCACCCCCCAATTAATCGTTGGCGATGAGATGGCCAACCAATTAGAACTGGCTTATTTTGAACTAAAGACACTCAATAACGCGGTTGCTGAACTGAACGGAGAAATACAACCGCGAAATCATCGTGCGCTGCCGTCGTTGATTCTTTATACATCAGGTACTACCGGAAAGCCCAAAGGTGTCATGCACAGTCACGACACCATCATGGAAACAACGCTGAATATGGCGTTACTGGGACAGGTCGACGAATACAGTACCTTTTTGTGTGAAACCCCAATGTTTCATGTGATTGGATTAATATCCTGCGTGCGCCCGGCGCTGTACCAGGGCGGAAAAATATTGATATCGGATGGCTTCAAGCCATCCAGAACATTGGCGCGTCTGACGGACAAAAACTTACTCATTACTCATTATTTTTGTGTCCCGCAAATGGCAAATTCGCTGCGGCAGGAACCCAAATTCAATCCTTCCTCGCTTTACAATCTCAAGGCCTTGTTAACCGGTGGTGCTCCCCATCCGGCAGTACAAATTAGGCAATGGTTAAATGACGATATTCCGATTGTAGATGGATATGGAATGAGTGAAGCGGGCACTGTGTTTGGTATGCCTTTTGATATTGCAACTATTGACGCAAAAGCAGGTTGTGTTGGGATACCAACCCACCGCCTCGAGGTCCGGTTAGCTGATCCTGAGGGGCAGCTCGTGGCAGATGGTGTGGCAGGCGAAATTCAGCTGAAAGGTTTGAATCTATTCATCGGGATTTGGCGACAGCCAGCGTTGTTCGAGTCCTGCTTTACCGACGATGGCTGGTTTAAAACCGGAGATGTAGCAATCAGAGACAACGACGGCTTCTATTTCATTGTCGACAGGATCAAAGACATGTTTATCTCTGGTGGCGAGAATGTGTATCCGACTGAAATTGAAAGCGTGGTGTTAAAGCTTGATAGTGTTCTGGAATGTGCATTGGTAGGAGTGCCCGACGACCGTTGGGGGGAAGTGGGGTGTTTATTTGTCGTTGCTAAGTCGAAGCACTCAACCATAGAGCAACAAGAAATTATGGATGAACTCGAGCAGTGTTTGGCAAAATATAAGCTGCCTAAGTATATTCAATTCGTAGATTCGCTGCCTCGCAATGGTGGAGGCAAAGTTATGAAACATCGGCTTAAGGCTATGTTTCATAGCGACTAATGTTTGAGATTGCGCTTGTAAGCGACGCTAAACTGGCACATTGTTAAAAGAATACTTTAACAATGTGCCAGGCTAAAACGTGTCTCAATAGTGCCTGTTCGGGTATAAATATGAGCTGTGCCGCCTGCCATTGTTAACTTCACATAACAAAAAATATTCACTTCATCCGGGGCTCCAAGTCCGGGGTGCAGCAGTCCATCATCACCTATCTGAGCAGAGTTCTGAACGGATCAGGAAGAACTACAGTAAGATGCCAGAAGTAAAAATAGCCGCGAACGCATAAATTTTGGGTTGTTTTGTCGGGTGAATATCAATTTAACCGCGAACGTATAAATAAGATTGAAATATCCTATCTGCTATCATAAAGTAACCGCGAACGCATAAATTTATTGGGTGCAAACGTGATATTTTCAATCAACAACACCAAGCAACTAGGTAAAGCTGTACAATTAACAAGAAAAGTGCAGGGGTTGGACCAATTTACTGCGGCCTCGATGTCTGAGAATGGCATTACTTTTCTCAGTGAATTTGAAAACGGTAAACAAACTGTTGAACTTGGTCGTGTCCTTCGTGTGCTCTCAACGTTGGGTATAAAAGTCACCATTGATATACCAGTTGATGAAGCGTCGCTTACCCCGAAGCAACAGCAGCAATTAGCTAAAATAATAGATGAGGTCAACCTGTGAAGCGCGCTCTGGACGTGTACATTGATAAAACGCAGGTAGGTAAGTTAACCGATGAAAATAATATCTGGGCATTTGAATACACTACCGGCTGGTTGGCAAGTCAGCATCGTCATCCGCTCTCTCCGCATATCGCTTTAGAAGCAGGGAAGCAGATCGACGGCAGTTCATTTCGTCCCGTGCAGTGGTTCTTTGATAACTTATTGCCTGAAGAAAAAGCGCGGGAATTGCTGGCAAGACACGTAAAGGTGCCTGTTGAAGATGCGTTTCAGTTGCTTAAGGAAGCTGGTGCAGAATCCGCAGGCGCTATTACATTAATGCCTGAGGGCGAGGAAGTAGCGCCAGGCACTGTGCATAAGTTAACTTATGAGGAAGTCAATCAGCGCATACTTAACCTGCCGCAGGTACCACTTAATCGTGCTGAGCGAAAAAGAATGTCGGTGGCTGGTGCGCAGCACAAAATGCTGGTGATTTACCGACATGGTGAGCTGCTGGAGCCTTCAGGATTCTTTCCGTCTACTCATATACTCAAACCTCAACATTCTTCTCCGGAGGTTTACTACCATACTGTTAGAAACGAATGGTTTGTAATGACGTTGGCCGGTTTATGTGGGCTGGAAGTACCTCCAGTTGATATACGCTATCTTCCTGAGCCTGTATACCTTATAGAGCGATTTGATCGCGCAGGTGAGTATCCACACCAACATCGTCGCCATGTATTGGATGGCTGCCAATTACTGAATTTGGGTCCGCATATGAAATATCCCAACAGTAATGCCGGGAGTTTGAACAAGTTGGCGGAGCTCACGCGAATGAAGGCTCGAACCAAAATAGATATCTTTCGATGGGCACTGTTTAATGCGCTGGTAGGTAACGGCGACGCTCACCTTAAAAATCTATCATTCTTTATCAACAAAGAGGATGTGGTAATGACGCCGCACTATGACTTATTGTCTACCGCGATTTATGAAGCGCCACACAAACATATGGACCATCAATTGTCTCAACAAATGGGTGACGCACAATATCTTGGCCAACTTACCGTACCAAACATCCTGGCTTTTGCCGAAGAATTGCAATTGCCAACTAAGTTAGCAAAACGTGAGCTTGACCGTCTTATTGGCAAAATTGAACAGGAAGCAATTCCTTTGATGCAACAGGTGCAAGATGCGCCAGCACACCCAGGCAAGGGCGGTGAAATTAGAATGATTAAAGAGATATATTACAACTGCATTAAAGAAATGGTGACCAAACTAACTAAAGCTTAAGGTAAAGCGATGGTGACCACAAAAACCAACCCGCAACGCCGCTAAATCCGATATAATCCTGGCTGTTTTTTTAAAGGTGGAGCTTTGCAATGCGTGTATGTGGTGTAGAACTGGCGGGGAATGATGCCAACATTGCCTTACTGAATTTGGAAAATGACCTGATTCAACTTCCCGATTGCCGTACTCGTAAACTGAGCTTGCAAAAAGCCGCTACTGCCCATGAACTTAAGTATTTCCAGAAGTCTTTCGCGCAGCTGGTGCAGGACTACAAAATAGAAACCATCGTTATTCGCCAGCGCCCTATGAAGGGCAAGTTTGCTGGTGGTGCTATTGGTTTTAAATTAGAAGCTGCGCTGGAGTTGCTAAACGGGGTGCAGGTTATTGTAATGCCGCCTACCGAGATCAAAGCGGCGTTAAAAGAAAATCACATGTTCATAGAGTTTGGCGATACCGGCTTGAAAGGTTTTCAGAAGTCAGCGTTTGAAACCGCGCTGGCCTATATTAGCAAACACCTTTAACTCGCTCTTTAGGCCGTTTGGACACTGTCTGAAGTGAATGATGCGGGCTCTTTGAGCGCCATCGAAATATAATAAAAATCCAAGGATGTATAAATGCTTAAACGTACTGCTATTCTGGCACCGTTATTTTTCTCTGCTCACTTGTCTGCCCAGACCTGGATAGAAGATGCCCAAGGTCAACGCTATTTGCTAGGTGATCAACTCGTATCAACCACTACTGAGGCTTACAATTACTGTACAAGTAAAGGGCTTGCCCCTGCCAACGTTGCACAAATGAGGCGCGCTTTACGGCAAGGAAAAGTCACAGTGGACTTTGTCAGCGTCCCGGTTAGCGAGGATGCCAAGACACCCTTCATAAAAGATAAGCACTGGATAGCGAAACATGAACAAGGACGGATCCGGGTAAGGAATTCATCGTCCTTCGACAGTGCGTTACCTTTATGTGCAGGGCGCTAAAACTCTATTGTTGCAGGTTAAGCACTGTCGCATGAATCTGCGGCGGTGACTTGCTCGTAGTGAGGGCCGGAACGTCCATTGCCGCGAATAAACGTTCTTATCGTTTACATAAAAAAAAGCCGCGCAAGGCGGCGTTTTTGCATTTAATCGGTATACATTGAATAGCCCCTGGGATGGGTTTCTTCTGCGCACACGATGGGTTTAAAGCAAGATAACAAGTCCATGTCTCTGTATATCGTTTTTTTGGAGCACTCAAACCCATGAGTGATCAGCTCTTCCTGTAACTGAGCTACCGTTTTATATTTCGGGTATCTCGGAATGAGAGTTTCTAATAAAAAACAGCGAATCACCCTGTCACCGGCGCTTTTAACGACAGACGTACTAATCACTTTTTTCATTATTGCTTACCTTTGTTGTTGAGTTCAGTCTCCTACTAAATTGCAGGTAGGCCTCAGCTCGCGCTGTACTTTCCTGCCTCAACTCCAATCAAAGATTGAACGACATCCTGTCTTTTCGGTAATGCATGCTTTGCAGCTTATTGTTCTTAAGTCATTAATAAGACCAGACTAAATCTAGGTTTTTTTCTTGCTAAAGGCAACCGCGTTTCAATGTTGGCTCAGCGACATTATAGCCACCTTAATACTTACAATGCGTGGAATGCCTGCCAGAGTATGGAAACCTCGCCGCGTTATTCATGTTTTATTTTTTCTGGTTTGGGTCAGCTTTTGTCCCGGTTCATTGTTACTTTGCCCATCAGTTGTTTTTGTATTAATGGAGAGCATTATGAACAATGTAGTAAAGGGACTGGGTGTGTTGCTGACGTTGGCCAGTATGACCGCAAACGCTGTACTCATTAATGACAACAGTTTTGCCCAGGCCGGTTTTAAAGACACATCAACAGGTTTGGTGTGGATGGACTTTGGCATTAACAATGGTCAGTCTTACAATCACGTCAGCTCTCAACTTGGCGCTGGTGGAGATTATTCTGGGTGGCGTTTGCCTTCTGCGGAAGAGGTTTACATGTTGTGGGATCACGTTGCCAACCTTGATGAGGTTGAGGCCGATTTCGAGAGCCCTGATTACTATGGGGCAGGGCAATTATACGCCTGGGATTACAATTCGCGTGTGGTCGGTGGCGACGACTCAGTATGGGACAATATCTTCAATATTATGGGGTTCAATTCCGCTTCCGGTACTGATTATATGGAAAGAAGCTCAGCCATTGGCTTTTTCATGGGGCATCACGGCTTGGCGAGTGTAAAGTTTCATGATGCTATAGATAAAGTCGGATTCCCCGCGTTTACACACAAGGATGAAGTAGCGCTGAGAGACGACGGGGCATATTCCGATTTCTTTTTAGGCCTCGCGCACGAAAATTATTCGACCATGCTGGTACGAACGGCCACAGTGCCTGAGCCCGGCGCCTTCGTGGCTTTTGCTACTGCAATAGTCGCTTTAAGCTGGCGGCGAAGACAGGGGCGCTTTGGTCGGAAAACACGACTGTAATTAAGGTTTGTCGGGCGCCGGCGATCAATACACGTTTCACCAAAACGCCCCTGAACGCATACACGACACACGTGCATTCATCGTTCGGGAGCGTAATGTGAAGACAGCTCGTTGCTTTTCAAAGGGGCCGAGCTTGCCGACTATGCATAGGGACCATGTGGTTTAACAAAGCTCATTCTTTGTTAAGCCATTGCCAGAAATTGTCTGGCATTTGCTTTTCTACCTCCAGCATCGACTTAACATCCACGGTGCTATTACAGCCCATAAGCGGAACTTCAATTTCTTGTTCCTGGGCAGACCAGTCCATCTCGAAATAGCGCGTATTTTCTTCGTCGTAAGCGATACGTTTTATTCTGCCGTAACCATAAAGTTTCATTGATTCGCCGAACTTTTCTCGTTTTTTCAGAATAACCAAGTCACCGGCGCAAAGCGTATTCCACCTGTTGAGCTGAGACTCACTTTCTAAATAGTCGAACCGGCAAATACCGTGTTTTTTCCACTCGATATCCAAACGTTGTGAAAAGTCAGCCCCCGGGCAAAAGCCCATGAACAGAATATAGTCATCAGCGGGTTTTGAATAATCTATTGCATTCAGAATGGCAACGGCATCAGAGTCGCCTTTTTCTACCAGTGCTTTAGCGTTCTTTTTCATAACGGCTAATTCGTGTCTGCTCATTGTGCCTGAGTTTAGGCGATCTAACTGCTTTTGATACTTCATGTACTACTTCCTTTTCCGGTTCATTCGGCTGTATGTTTTGGGGGTTACTCGGTGACTAATAAATTGCGTAGTGCGGATCTGACCTCCAAATGTGACTGTATTTCAATAGTCTAAACTGTTCCAACACCTTTAATCTAAGCGGTGTATCGGTAATTATGGACTTGTCGGCGAATAGGCTGAATGTCTCTTGGTGTGTGTCATAAATAACCCTACCTCGAGGAAATTGCTGATATTCGGTGCCAAGTAGCATTTTGTGCCTGGGTAAATAAATCCTATTTGTTTCCCATTCGGTTAAATGACTGAATGCGGAATCTACTCTGCCGAGGCTATCGCATGTTGCGTCTGTAACCGGTATAGATTTGGCAATAACTTGCCATCTATAACACCAAAAAATACCCACTTGGGGTGTTGTCGGAGTCATTACTTCTCCTGTTAAACAGTTTTACCCACTACTGCCTGATAGGTGTTTTAGAACCCTTTTTTGAAGTGAAAAAAGCGCATTAAAATTTAACTTCATGTTTTATAGTTGTTTTTTCTTGCTTGGATGCCCGAAAGATGATTTTTTCATCTGAAATAGGCCTCCCACCCAAAACAACAACCCCATAAATTAATAACGTAATTTCTTTCGGGCATTGAGTTGATAACCTTCTGTTAACAAAATGACAGGAGTGTTTGTGTGATTAAGTCTGTTCTGTATTCTGCGATTGCCAGTGCGTTGGTAGCCGCGCCTATTGTCACCTCTGCGGCCGTGCCTGCACTGAACGATAAAGCCTATTTTTCTCAACCCAGTCTCGACATTGTGGTGTTCAGCAACTGGTACAACGGGTTGTTTGGCGATTCTAAAATCAGTGGGGTAGAGCTGGTTCACTTTGGTGAGCGTATTGCGACTAACGGCGATGTACGCCTGAGTGCCACACCCGAGCAATGGGACCCCATTCCCACCTTTGTGGAACGCAAAGTAGACAACAACACCAATACGATCAGCGCTACCTTGTCGTATCCGGAATTCGATTTTACCTACACCATTAGCGCCAGCCCCATCGAAAATGGCGTGGAAATTACCTTGTCGTCACCGCGTCCGGTTCCAGCTGAGCTGGTGGGTAAAGCGGGTTTCAACATGGAGTTTCTGCCAGCTAATTACATGGAAACCAGCTTTCTGGCCGACGGCAAACCCGGCACGTTTCCGCTGTATCCTACCGGGGTAAAAGAGATCATTGGTCAGCATGAGCCGGCACCGCTGGCGTCTGCAAAACAATTGGTATTGGCCCCTGAAAGTGACACCAAGCGTGTGATGATCGAGTCTTCAGCGCCGCTAACACTGTACGACGGTAGAGCCAAAGCACAAAACGGCTGGTATGTGGTGCGCGGTGTGTTGCCCGAAAATAAACAGGGTGAATTGCTGACCTGGCGTATTACCGCCAGTACCGATGATGCCTGGTTGCGCGACCCTATGATTGCTCATTCGCAGGTAGGGTATTTGCCCGGGCAAACTAAACGCGCGGTCATTGAGCTAGACAAGCACGCACCGGTAAATGGCATGGCAGAGCTGCTAAAAGTGAATGCCGACGGCTCGAAAGCGGTAGTTAAGAAAGCCGCGCCCGGCAAGGTTGAGGACTACACGCGCTACCAATACGCCACGTTTGATTTTACCGATGTCACTGAGCCGGGCCTTTACCAGTTACGTTATAAGGGGACTACCACGGCATCTTTCCCCATTGCTGAGCATGTACTGGATGCCGCCTGGTACCCCACGCTGGACCATTATTTCCCGGTACAAATGGATCACGTGTTGGTTAACGAGGCGTATCGCGTATGGCACGGTGCCTCGCATTTAGATGACGCACTGCAAGCGCCGGTGAATCATGAGCATTTCGACCTGTATGCCCAGGGGCCGACCACGGACACCCAGTACAAGCCCGGCGAACACATTCCCGGATTAAACGTAGGCGGTTGGTACGACGCGGGTGACTACGACATTCGTACCCAAACTCAATACCGCACGGTGCGTTTTTTAGTGCAGGCGTTTGAGGAGTTCGGCATCGACCGCGACACCACGCTGGTGGATTACGACCGCAAATATGTCGATATTCACGTGCCCGATGGCAAACCTGATTTGCTGCAACAAATTGAGCATGGCACGCTGGCATTGCTGGCGCAGTTCAAGGCGGTAGGGCATGCCATTCCGGGTATTATTGTGCCGGATATCAGCCAGTACACCCACCTGGGTGACGGCCTGACCATGACCGATAACCTGATTTACAACGCGTCGATGGCAGACACTGAATCCAATGGCATTGAAAGCGGCGTATTCGACGACCGCTGGGCATTTACGTCTAAATCTACGCCGCTTAATTACGGTTCAATGGCGGCACTGGCTGCAGCCAGTCGTACCTTGCAGGGCTACAAGCCGGTGTTGGCCAAAGAAAGCCTGGATACCGCCATTGCGGCATGGGCAAGCGAAGCCGACAAACAGCCCGACTTGTTCCGCGTGGGTAACACGACAGGCGGTGGTCTGGAAGAAGAAAAGCTCAAAGCTGCGGTGGAGTTATTGGTCACCACCGGCGATACGCAGTATAAGCATGCAGTAACGGCATTGCTGCCGCATATCGAGGAGCACTTTGGTCGCAGTGCTGTATTGGCCGTCCGCGCGCTACCTTTTATGGACAAGGCCTATAAAAAACGCATTCGCGCCGCGGCAGAGGCCTATAAACCCAAGCTTGAGGCGGCAACCAGCAAAAATCCGTTTGGCGTGGTGATCACCGAATACGGTTGGGCGGGTAATGGTACCGTACTGGATATGGCGGTGACTCAGTACTATCTGCATCAGGCTTACCCAGATCTCTACAGCAGCGACCTTATTTACCGCTCGCTGGATTATTTGTATGGCACGCACCCGGACTCCGATATCTCATTTGTGTCAAACGTAGGCACGGTGTCGAAGAAAGTGGCGTACGGTATGAACCGCGCTGACTATTCGTTTATCAGCGGTGCCATTGTGCCGGGCGTTCTCATCCTGAAACCTGATCTGCCGGAAAATATGGAAAACTGGCCGTTCCTGTGGGGTGAAAACGAGTATGTTATCGACCTGGGCGCGTCTTATCTGTTTACTGTGAACGCTGCACTTAAACTTGCAGGCAGACAGCCGTAACGAGTGTGTCACGCACTGTTCGGCGTTGCTGTATCGGCGTCGAACAGTGTACTCAGGCTGTGCAACCGTATAGTATTTCGAGTCATATCAACCGCATGAACAAGTAATCTAGGCAAGGATGTTAAACAGGTTTATTACGCTATGCGCACTGGTGTGTTTGCACGTCAGTGTTGCAGCTTACGCCAAAGTGGTACCGGCAACTGATGCAGGGTATGTGTATACCGGTCGTATCGACTTTGCGAATGCCAGTGCGCCCTATTTAACCTGGCCCGGTTCATCGGTGAAAGCGCGTTTTTCTGGTGAGTCTTTGTCGATAACGTTAAAAGACGACAACGGCAAGAATTACTACAATGTGATTGTCGATGGGAACGACGCCTTTCCCTTTGTGATTGAAGCTAAGCAAGGTGAGCACACATACTGGATAAGTAACACGCTAGGCGCTGGCGAGCACACGGTGGAAATCTACAAGCGCACCGAAGGCGAAGAAGGCGGTACGCATTTTCTGGGTATTAGCATTGATGATGATGCGGCATTGTTGGCTCCTCCGGGCAGACCAACACGCCGTATCGAAATTTACGGTGATTCCATTTCCAGTGGTATGGGCAATGTAGCGCCTTACAATGGCCCAGACAACTTACCCCGAGACAAAAACCACTATCTCAGTTACGGCGCCATTGCCGCCAGAACGTTAGGCGCAGAGCTGCACACAATCTCGCAAAGCGGTATTGGCATTATGGTGAGCTGGTTTAACTTTATTATGCCGCAGTTTTACGACCAGCTGAGCGCTGTGGGTAACAACGATTCAAAGTGGGACTTCACCACCTGGACACCCCAGGTGGTGGTCATTAACCTCATGCAGAACGACAGCTGGCTGGTGCCCGATCCCAAGCGAATTTCGCCTACACCCACCGAACCACAAATCATTGCGGCGTATCAGGCTTTTGTAAAATCAGTGAGAGCGGAGTACCCCAATGCCCAAATTATATGTGCGCTGGGCAGTATGGATGCCACCAAGGCGGGGTCACCCTGGCCAGGTTATGTTGAAACCGCTGTAGCGAACTTAACCAACGAGGGCGACAGCAAGCTTTCCACCGTGGTATTTCCGTTCAATGGCTACGGCCAGCACCCCAGAGTGAATCAACACACCAGCAATGCTGAGCTGTTAACCCAAGCCATACAACAGGTCACTGGCTGGCGTTAGGTTTCAGGTGAATCGGCCGGGGTAAGTGTGCGTTTGTGACATCGCCTTACCCACCATTCCGTGCCGGCAATACTCAGGACTATGGTGGCCATTCTGCACAGGTTGGCCGCTTGACCACCAATAGCGGTGCTGTCTACCTGCCACAATACCCAATAGGCGTTCATCAGCGTGTGCAGGGTGATCACTATCCACAGATTATGACCCCAGCGGTAAAACAACCAGGCAAACCAAAGGCCGCCAATGGCAGTAAACAATGCGGCGGTGGCTGCCTGAACAAGCGTGGCACCCTGAAACCAGTGGCCCATGCCAAAAATGACCGCACCAATGAGTGCAGCAGGCAGGAAGCGCCAACCGGCTATAGCAATCAGTGAGCCTACCAGAAAGCCTCGAAAAAACAGTTCTTCAAAGAAGCCGGGGATCAGGCTTTTGGTCAGCAATGTCGTCACTGACGGGGTGGCGAACTCAAAAAATACGCTAAATCCAATCAGCATAGGTAATGAAAACAACAAGGCTGCCGCTACGCCAATCAGCGGCTGGTGGGCTATTCCAATGGCCTTGAGTAACGGGCCTTTTTGCCTTAACAGAATGCCGGCCAGCAATATTGCCAGCGACCAGCAGAGGTAAGGCACAGCATATTTTACATAGGGGGCGGTTATTTGCGGCTGCAAAAACCGGGTAGCGAATATCGCCGCCGAAAATAGGCTGAGAATGATGATACTGGAGACTGCTTTTCCTTGTTCCATGTGCTTGCCCTCTCCTTGTTGGGGAGCTTGTATCATAGCCTATTTTTTCAACCAGCCAATTGCTTGCGCGGTTATTTTACATTTGCGCGAAGGCGGGCCGCCGCGGCCCAGTCGGGCGGCTAGTAGGGTTTATCGCCGCCAATGGTAACCCGGTAGCCAGAACGGGTATCCGGGAAGTAATCCCAGACTGCAAAGTGCTGGGTACAGCGGTTATCCCATATGGCAATTGAGTGAGGCTGCCAGCTAAAGCGTACCTGAAAATTCGGGTCTTTAGCCAGTTCGTAGAGCATGGCTAAAATGCCATCACTTTCGTTTTTAGACACACCCAGAATGCGTGTGGTGTACGAGGCATTCACAAATATTGCTTTCTTGCCGGTTACCGGGTGTGTGCGTACTACGGGGTGCACATTACATGGGTAGGCGGTTCCGTAGTCACCGTAAATGGCGTGGTACACGTGGTTGGCGTCGTGCTCTGCCTGCAGACCTTCCAAATACTGTTGCATGGCAGGCGACAAGGCATCATAGGCGGCATACATCGAAGAAAACAAGGTGTCGCCACCTACGTCTGGGAGAGTGTGAATATACAACATGGAGCCCATCGGCGGCAGTTCGTTGCAACTGAGGTCTGAATGCCAGTTGTCGCCCGCGATGTACTTTGAGTCTTTGTCGGCGTGAATGGCGACAATCTTTTCATAGCCATCAATACCCTTTGCGCCGGGGTGAACAATGAGGTCACCGAAAATCTGACCAACAGCCATGTGTTGTTCATGCGTGATCTGCTGATCGCGAAAAAAGATAACCTGGTGTTCAGCAATCGCTGCCTTCAGTTGCTCTTCTACTTCAGCCGAGATTGGCTTAGTTAAGTCGATATTGCCGATCTCTGCGCCAATATTGCGGGTCAGCGGGGTAATGGTAATAGTGTCAGATGCCATGATTAACTCCGGTAATGTGATACGCCAGGCGTGAGCTACATGCCAAACGGATATGTTTTGTAGTCAGCGACCGCGCTTTCGCGAACGCCACTTAACCCCACTGCATATTGCAGGAGCAGACCCAGTGAGTGTGAAAATCTGGCCTGAATATAGGTATCGTCCTTGTCGTCCGACGGCGTCGGGGTGTTAAAGCAGGCCTTAACATTGCGAATAATTAAGTGGTCGGGGATCCAGCAAATGCGATTGTTTTTACTGCTGCTGATACGCAGCTCAGCCACGGGCAGGTAACCACCGGTCGATGCAGACAGCGCAATAATCAAACCCGGCTTGTTGGCAGTTTCTTTTACGCCGCAATACAAAAAGAAGTTTTTTAGGCAGCTTGGGACCATGCCGTGCCAGTCTGGCGTGATCACAATGAGGGCGTCACAAGCTTGCAGTTCACTCGAGATGGGTTGCCACTGTGTTTGCAGCTCACCGGTCGGCTCCGACCAGAATGAATCATCGAAGTTGGTCAGTGGCGTCACGGCTAAGTCCAGAAAGAACGTCTCGTGTCCCAGCCCGGTCAGGTGGTTCACTGCATACTGACCTACCTTGGCCGTTTGTGACGACTTGCGCTGACTACCGCAAATGACTGCTATTTTCATAAATCTTTCCGTTAACTGTGACAAACAATACCTCAACGTTAAGCCAGCAAGGGCGGGAAATCTTGTCTGATTGCGCCCGAAGAACCGGGGCATTTACGCATGCCGTCTGCTGCGCCTGTCACGTACAGGCGTTTTTCATCAACTATTCAAGCAGGTTTATACAAGACCCGGTTTGCGCTGCTGAGGTAGCGTAATCACATCTGATTCAACGCTGTAAGTACACAACCATGAGTGAACAACAATCTGTCATGCCTGCCATTTTTATTGGGCACGGCAGTCCAGGCAATATTCTTGAAGACAATCCGGCTACGCGCATGTGGGAAAGCCTGGCCAGTGAGTTCGATACGCCCAAAGGCATCGTCTGCGTGTCGGCGCACTGGTACATCAAAGGCACCGCTGTTACCGCGAACGAAAAACCTCGCACTATTCATGACTTTGGTGGTTTTCCGCAAATCATGTACGAAATGCAGTACCCGGCACCGGGTAGTCAGGAGCTGGCAAACCATATTGTGGCATTGCTCGAAGAGGAGGACGCACGGTTAGATTCCAGTTGGGGCTTTGATCACGGGACTTGGTGTGTGCTGTCGAAGGTTTACCCGAACGCCGATATTCCCGTAGTGCAGTTGTCTATCGACCGGACCCAAAGCAACGAGTATCACTTTAATGTGGGTAAGAAGCTGTCAGCCTTGCGCGAACAGGGTTACCTGATTCTGGGCAGCGGCAATATCGTGCACAACCTGGGGGTGATGAACTGGGGTGCCCGCGGCACCACTTACCCCTGGGCGCAGCGCTTTGGCGACTACATCCGCGACGCGGTTATTAACGACACCCCGGAGCACGCCATTAACTATCTGGCATTTGGGCCAGAGGCCCAGCAGTCTGTACCAAGCCCCGACCACTACCTGCCGTTGTTGTATGTCTTAGGTGCCCGCAAACCCGCCGACAAGGTGGCTTTTAAATCTCAGTATTGTGAATACGGCTCGCTGGACATGACCACCATTGTGCTCAGTTAACACCGGACTGTGGCTGGGTGGCGTGAAGGGGATTTTGGCCAACTTTCCGGGCGTATCTAATCAAGAACTCCGGACTTCACGCCATTAACCTGTAGCGACTGAACGAAAGAAACACCCGCTTAATACCTATTATTCTTTGTTACCGGAGAGCCTTATGGCATTACTGAAAACCGACGATTTAACCAATGCTGATCGCAAACAGCCTTCGGCACTGCACACGTTAAAAGCTACCGTGGAAAACTGTCACTGGGGCTATTTCTCTGCCACACAGGCCCCCGCCATTAAAGTGAAAAGCGGCGATCTTATTCAGGCCGAAGCCGTTACGCATCACGCGGGCGATGCGCCTGACCTGATGATGGATGACGCATTAAAAGCGGTATGGGCGGGGATCCCCGAAGAAGACCGTAACCCCGGTGTTCACCTTATGACCGGCCCAATTTATGTGGAAGGAGCCCAACCAGGCGATATGCTGGAAGTACGTTACTTGTCTATGCGACCTCGCTTTTCTTACGGTTCAAACCTGGCCGCGAACTGGGGGCATTTGTACAAAGAGTTCGGTGAAAAAGAGCGGGTTACCATTTATCGCCTGGACATGGCCAGCATGCAGGCCCATGGCCACTACGCTTATGATTTTAATGGTAAATACGAAACGCCGGGCACGGTAACACACTGCCCTGAATGTGAGCGCCATAAAGCGTTACATGGTGTGCGGGTACCAGTACGCCCTCATTTGGGAACAGCCGGTGTTGCCCCCGACAAATCCGGGCGGGTTAGCACTATTCCACCGGGCAAACACGGCGGCAATATCGACAACTGGCGCATTGGGGCTGGGTCCACTATGTACTATCCGGTGCAGGTCGAAGGTGGTTTGTTTTCGATTGGCGATCCGCACGTGTCACAAGGTGACGGTGAAATCAGTGGTACCGCCATTGAGGCATCGCTGGATGTCACTATGCAAATCATTCTGCGCAAAGACTTTGCGTTCCCGTCGCCCCTGCTGGAAACCCCGAACTACTTCATTGTTCACGGTTTTGATGAAGACTTAAACATTGCCATGAAGAACGCCTCGATTGACATGCTGGAGTTGCTCAGCGAGCACCGCGGGCTCAGCAAAGACGATGCGTATTCACTGATGAGTGTCGGCGGCGACTTTACCGTTACTCAGGTGGTCGACACGGTGCAGGGCGTACACGTGAAAATACCCAGAAGTGTCATGAACAAGGGCGAACCTGACGGCGAATAGCCCAAAAAATCCCTGAACGTGCAGGAATTCAGCAGATTTGCATAAATAGCCAAAAAGTTGGTCGGGTATAGACAAAAGTTGTAGAGCGCGAAGTGATACCGTAGAGACATACCCTGCCATACATGGCACCGGCAACCCCGTTGCCATTTTTTAGCAACAAGGGCCTGAACCGCAGTTTCGCTGCGTTAATCAGGCTAACGAGGAAAGTGCGTATGCCTAACATCAGTGCCCAAAAACAATCGTGGTTTATTCTGCTGACATTCAGTTGGTGCTTCTTTGTTATCAGTGCTTCCACGTTTTCTTCACTCGGGGTCGTGATCCCATTTATGGTAAGCGAAATGGAATGGACCTGGACCACAGCAGGGCTGGGCTTCACCTTCCTGGCGATGGCGTGTGGTATCAGTGGTTACCTGCCATCCATTACCATTAAAAACTGGGGGATTGCCAAAACCCTGTTTGTCGGGTTGTGTTTGCTGACGGCCGGGTTTCTTACCCTATACGCCACCATTACCCCTGCCACGTATTTTCTGGGCTGTATTCTGGTGGGCATGGGATACACCTTTGTGGGTGCTATTCCCGGCACGTACATAATTACGCACTTTTTTGTGAAGCGCTCTACGGCCTTTGGGTTTTACTACACCATGGGTGGTCTGGGCGGCGTTGCCGGGCCCTTGATTGTGTGGTTGGCAAACGACGCGCTGGGCAACTGGCGCTTGCACTGGATTATTACCCTTACGCTCATTGCTACCTCGGTTGCACTCATGTGGCTGTCTCTGGCATTTACCGACGCCACCCGCTTAAAGCTGCCGCCAAAAGACGAGCAGAAAACCACTCAAAGCAACGTGTACGAAACCCGTGAAACCTGGACTTTCCGTGACGCGCTGCGCACGCCCCAGTACTGGGCTATTTGTGCGGCTTACACCAGCGTGTTGCTGGTGGGGACAACCGTAAACAGCTTTTCCGTCTCGCACTTAACGCAAATTGGCGTCACCTTTGCGGTTGCCAGTGCCATGCTGTCTCTGGAGGCGTTTTGTAACGCTATGTCGCGGGTAATAGGCGGTTTTATTGCCGAGTTTTTTGAACCTAAAACCATGTTGCAGGCAGCGTTGCTGATGCTGGCCGGCGGCATGGTAGCACTCAGTTTTGGTCATAGCCTGATGGTGCAAATTCTGTATGCCGTTGCCATTGGATTTGGCTTTGGCCTGACCTTCTTGTCTTGTACGGTACTGATCCTGCGCTACTTTGGCTCAGGCCCGTATCTGCAACTATTTTCCACCCTGAACCTGTTCGCCACAGTGGCCGCCAGTGCGCCTTATATTTGCGGCACTATGCGAGATATAAGCGGCTCTTTTGTGTCGCCTTTCTTACTGGTCGGCGCCATGCCTATGGTGGTGTTTGTAGTGGTGACGTTTATGCGTCCGCCTCGTCTGGTAAATGACACCGCCGACGCAGTAACCCCCGCCACTGTTCATAATGATACCCAGCTCACTGCAGCTAAGGAGCTTTAACATGTCTAAAAAAGAATTCGGCGTATTTTTGCCAATTGCTAACGGTGGCTGGATCGTGTCTAGCGCGACACCCACCCTGGATGCGTCCTATGCACAAAACAAACGCGCTGCCATGTTGGCCGACGGCTATGGTATGGACTTCATTATGTCCATGGCCAAATGGCGCGGCTATGGCGGTGAAACCAATCATTGGGGCTGTTCGCTGGAGTCGATGACCATGATGGCGGGTCTGGCAGAAGCCACGCAAAACGCCAAAATCATTGCAACCGTGCACACCCTGCTAATGAACCCGGGCGCGGTTGCCAAAATGGTCGCTACCCTTGACCAGATTTCCAATGGCCGGGCCGGTCTGAACATTGTGTCGGGTTCTTTTCGCGATGAGCTGAACCAAATGGGCGCCTGGCGCGACGACATCGACCACGATGAGCGTTACACCTACGCACAGGAGTGGAGCACGATAGTTAACCGCCTGTGGAGTGAGGAACGCGTCGACTTTGAAGGCAAGTATTTCAAATTCGAAGACTGTGTGTCTGAGCCCAAGCCCTCTAAAAAGCCGTTTACCGTGTGCGCGGGTCAGTCTGAACGCGGCTTGCGTTTTACGGTGCGCAATGCTGACGCCTGTTTCGTGGGCGGAAAAGACGACGCTGAAACACGCTCAATTACGCAAATGGCACGAGACATAGCCAAAGAATACGACGAGTCCATTAAGTGCTACTGCATGGCAACCCTGGTGTTAGATAAAGACAATGCCAAGGCACAGGCCAAAGCGCAGGCGTATCGCGATGGTAAAGACGCCGGTGCGGTAGAGGGCATGATGCGCTCATACGGTATTGACCCGGCGTTAAAAGACAACGCCATGGTGATCCGTGCGCAGGGCGCATTTATGAGTCGGGAACTGGTGGGTGACCCAACAACAGTGGCCGATCAGCTGATTAGCATGCTCGACAATACCGCGATGGACGGTGTGATGCTGAACTTTGATGATTACGACCAGGGCCTGACCTTGTTCGGCGAAGAAATCTTACCGGTGTTGCGGGCCCATTATGGCGAGTAATGCTGTGGCGTTAACACCGCTTAAACCCGACTGGCTGAGCGCGAAACGCGCTGCGCTGTGCGTGATCGATGTACAGCAGGACTTCGCCAGCCCTGACGGTTTACTTGGTCAGTATGGCCTGGATATGACGCGGTTAACGCCGGCGATTGAAAAGATGAATGTACTGGTGCAACAGGCTCGACGCGCCGGTGTGCCGGTGGTTTTTGTTGGTTTGCAAACGGCGCCGGAAACTGATTCGGCGGCCTGGAGCGAATGGATGGCCCGTCAGGGTAAAGACCCTGAAGCCGAACAGGCTATTTGCAGAAAGGGCACACCCGGCGAGGCGTTTTATGCCGTCTTGCCTGCAGCCTGCGACAAGATTGTTATGAAGACACGCTATAGCGCATTCTGGCAAACCGATCTCAATGAGTGGCTGCAAACGCAGGGCATCGATACGCTGGTGGTCACCGGTATTACAACAGAGTGCTGCGTGGAATCGACTGTGCGCGATGCGTTTCATCACGACTATCAGGTGCTGGTGGTCAGCGACGCGTGCGCGGCCTACGAGGAAGACCTTCACACAGCCAGTTTACGCGCCATGGCACTGAGCTTTGCGTTACTCACCGACACTCAGAGTGTTACTGCAATATGGGGAACACAATGACAACACTGTTTAATCCGGATACCCAAACGCCTTATCAGGTTACCGATGAAGAGCGCGAGGCGATTGCCAGCGCTATCGACACCGAAGAGTTAACCACCTTGGCTCTGACACTGGGGAACATTCCCAGCCGCTCCGGCGAAGAAGCCGAGGCAGGCGAATTTGTGCGCAGTTGGCTGGACGAGCAGGGCTTTGTAACCCGGACTACCGGCGCGGTGCCTCACCGACAAAATATCATTGGCGAATACGGCGGCAAAGGCCTGGGGCAAAACCTGTTGTTTACTGCTCACCTTGATACAGAAAGCCCCAGTGCCGACGAGCACATCAACCGCCATAAATACCGGCCTGAAACACTGGCGAATCCGGAGTGGCAGCAATGCTGGCTGGAAGACGGCAGTTTCCGGGGTTATCCCATCAGCAACGACCGTGGGCCCATGAGCTGCTTTTTAATGGCGGCAAAGGCGCTGAAAAGCGCAGGCATTGAGCTGTCGGGCAAACTGTATGTCACGGCTTGTCCGGGTGAAATCGGCCCTGAACCCATGGAAGAGTGGCAAGGTGTGGATTACCTGGGTAAGGACATCGGCGCTAATTATTTGTTTCATCACGGCGGTGTTGTTGCTGACTATGCTATTGCGGCAGAAGGCTGCGACTGGGGCGTTACCTGGCAGGGCAACGGCTATGCGCTGTTTCGCATTCAGCTGTTAGGTAAGGGCGTTTTTACTCCGATTCTGGACAACTCCCCGGCCCCGAACGCACACCCGAATCCCATTTATCAGTTGGGCAAGGTCATTGATGCTGTTCATCAGTGGGCGCAAACATACGAGCAGGCAAATGCCTATAAAAGTCGTGGTGGGGAATCGGTTCCCAAAGTGCAAATTGATGCCATTAAAGCGGGCTCGCCGCTGACCTTCGGTGCTGGCACCGATGTGTGCTCTGTGTATGTGGAGGTCGGGCTTACCGCCAGGCAGACCGCTGCACAGCCTTATCATGAACTCAACAAATTACTGTCTGGCCTGGGACTGCAAGGCTACAACATTGAGCCTGTCGTCGTGCGCCATGGCTTTTCAGCAAACGAAGACGAGGTGGCGCCCTTAGTGAAATCGCTAAGCAATGCCACTGCGGCGGTAAAAGGGCATGAAATCGAACTGGCACATCCGGCCTATTCCAGCATGTGGCGCGACCACAACGTGTTTAACATGCAGCGGATCCCTGCAGTGACTTCGGGCATGCCGCGTTTTCAACCCACTCCGCAAGATTTAACCGACAGTGCGCTTATTTACGCACTGACTGCGCTTGCCGTATGCGGGCGCGCGACCTAGCAACAATGAATACCAAGAGGTTTGTTATGCAACAAGCAAGTAAAAGCCCGGCAACGGGATTAAACATTGCGCCGTTGAAGGACGATTTTGGCGCGCAGATTTTTGATGTGGATTTGCAGGCGGCAGACGATGCACTGCTGCAAAAAGTGGTTGAAACCTTCCACGCCCACGGTGCAATTGTGTTGCGCAATCAAACCATGGAGCCGGATGATCTTATGCGCTTTATTCAGGCTTTCGGTGAGCCAGAGCTGCACACCCAGACCAAGTTTTGCTTACCGGGTTATCCGCACATTTTCAAAATTTCCAATATGGTCGACGAAAACGGTGAGCCGATTGGCGCGCACAACGACGGCCTGGGCTGGCACACCGATTATTCCTACAAAGAAGAGCCGGTCATGTGCACCATGCTGTATGCCGTAACCGTGCCGGAAGAGGGCGGCGACACGCTGCTTGCCGACCAGGTCGCGGCTTACAATGACTTACCCGACGATGAAAAAGCCGTGCTGGATACGCTTAAAATCCATCATTCTCTGGTGCATTTTATTCAGAACCGCGACTTCAACAGCTACGAAATTACCGACGAACTTCGCCGTGAGAACCCCGACGTGATCCACCCGTTGGTGCGCGTGCATCCGGCGGACGGACGCAAAGCCCTGTGGGTTAGCACCGGCACCGTAAAACACATTCTGGGCATGGAAGACGAAGAAGCCATGGCGTTAATAGAACGCTTGGTCGCTTACACTACGCAGCCTAAATACGTGTATCAGCACAAATGGCAGAAAGGCGACCTGTTAATGTGGGACAACCGTTGTACCTTGCATACCGGCACTCGCTATGACGACGTTAAATACCAGCGTATGGCCCACCGTTTGTGGGTAAAAGGCGAGCGCCCAATTGCGGTGTGGAATACCACTGAAGACGCGCGAAAAGCGTCGTAAGTACTGTTTCAAGTGTTTCATTCTCCGTAAACACTACGCAGCAGCGGTGACAGTATGACCACTTGCATATTGTCGCTGTTTACTGCTTGCCACTGCGTTCGCAGTGGCTTTTTTATGACTGTCGTTCTACCCCCTCTTTTCGATTTCGACCCACAGCCGTGTGGCAAACATTAAACCTGTGCTGACGTCATCTGCGGGCCATAAAAAAGCCCCTGTGCTTGTTGCAAGGGGCTTTGAGGTTAGATGCCTGTGGGCTGCGTGCTCATGTTACTCCTGGGTAAAGTGAGCCGGAATTTGCGGTTCGGCGCCGCCTTTACCCCACAGAATAATTTCATTGCCCCATGGGTCTTCGAATGCGGCGTTAAAGCCATTGAACTCATACCAGAAATGGTCTTTCCACAGTAATTTGGCGCCTTTGGCTTCGGCGCGGGCCAGAATGGCTTCCATACTGTCGTCATCACTGACCAGGATCCAAACGCGGGCTTTGCGGCCCGGGCCGGCCATTTCCCGAGGGGCAACACCTTCGCTGTCAGGGTGAGGACGGGCGTTAGCAGCCTTGTGAATGCCCAGGTGGAAATTGCCGATGGTCGTTTCATTACCGTCGCTGTCGAACATGTTGCCGCCCGGCACCATACGGTGAAAGACGCCATAAGGGCGCGGGTCGTTTTCCCAGCCAAATACGTCGGCGTAGAATTCGCCGGCCGCGGCAGGGTCATCGGCAGTTAAATCAACAAAAATAAGTGTATTGGGTTTTGTCATGGTATTACCTGTTCGCTGGTTAACAACAACCCAACGCAAGCGTTGGGCTGAATAAGGGTGAATAAAGGAAGTGTGACGTTCGCCGGGCGTCGCTGCACCCGGCTGATGTTGCATTAAAATGCGTAGCTGAAATTGGCGATGATTTGACGTGGCGCGACATATTCGTCACTCACCACACCACTGCCGTACGGGTCGACAAACCGGCCGGCAACGGCGGCTTTATCGGTCAGGTTGGTGGCTGTCAGCCACACCTTCCAGTTGGCATCATCGGGTTCGTATTGCACAAACATATTCAGCAAGCCATAGCTATTAACCTGATCAACATCGGTACCAAAAATACGGGCGCTGTAGTCGCCGCGGTACAGGTACTCGACACGCGCGGTGATCAGGCCGCTTTCCATTTCGCCAAACCAGGTCGCGTTAATTCCGCCGGCCAGTTTAGGCAGGTTTGGCGGCGTATTGCCTTCCACGTTGACCGTGGCAGAGCCACGCGCCAGGAACCATTCATAGCTCCAGGGGTAAGGCGCATCGCCGTTTGCAATGGCGGCTGCGCCAGCGGCATCGGCTTCACGACGGTCCAGTGCGTAGTATTCCATGGGATATTCGCCGTGCAGGGTGGTGGCATTGATACCAAGCTGCAGGCTGTCATCAAGCAGCCACCAGGAAGCTTCTGCCTCGATGCCCCAGATGTTTGCCTCGGGAATATTGCCTAACCCGCCTGAATACGGAATGGGATCTTCCTGAATGTATTGCATGTCTTTGTAGTTGTAGTAAAACGCAGAGACATTGAGCTTTAGTTTGTTGTCGAGAAGTTGGTTTTTACTGCCAATTTCGAAGGCGTCGACGATTTCCGGTTCAATGGTGGTGCTCACTACCATGGCGTTGACTGCACCGCCGTTGATGCCGCCAGGTTTGTACCCGCGGGACCAGCTGGTGTATACCATGTTGTCTTTGCTTAGCTGGTAATTCATCGCAAACTTCCCGGTTACTTCGTCTGTATCGAAGGTACGGGGAGACGGCGTCGCGTAATAGGTTGATGACATGGCATCAAAGCCATCGTCGTTATAGCGAATACCTGCGGTGATCTGGAAGTCGTCTGTGAGGTTTAGTGTACCTTGCAGGAAAGGCGCCCAGGACGTGCGTTCAACTGTGGTGTTTTCGGCATATGACAGGTTAGCGGGCAGGGTCGCTGGATCGGTATTGACCGGCAAGATGTCGGTCAGGTCATCAGGGTCTGTTCCGGCAAATTCGTTAACGTACTGGCGACTGTTTGAGTTCAGATAAAACCCGCCGATGACCCAGTCAAAGGTGCCGCCCGGAGCAGAGGACAGTGAAAACTCCTGCATCACGGTTTCGGCAGATGTTGCCCAGGTGGCGACGTGATCGTAGCCGTTAAACAGTTCAAAAGTGCTGCGGTCGGCGTCGAACGACTGAGCGTGGTCCATGTTTTGATAGCTGGTGATCGACTTGAATGTCATGCCAGACAACTGCCAGCTGACAATGGTTGAGGCCACGTCCATGGTCATATCAAATTTAGCAGGGAAATCCTGAGACACCACACGTGGGTCGGGATTTGGATCGTCGATGGCTTTCAGGGCGGCACCGTTATTGTGGGCGTCGTAGTGCTGAGCAATAAAGGTGATGCTCAGATCGTCACTGGGCTGCCATTTTGCCGAAATTCGACTGTTGTCGTTGTTGGCGTCGTCCAGTTCATAGCCGCCAGGGATACCGTTAGACACGGCGTAACCATCGTGGCTGGTGGTTTGTGCCACTGCGCGAATCGCAAACTCATCGCCAATAGGCAGGTTTACTGCGGCCTGGCCCTGGTTATAGTTGTAATTCCCGAAGCTGGCCTGCACTTCGCCGAAGAACTCGTCCAGCACCGGTTTTTTGCTGATCACATTCAATGTACCGCCGGTAGAGGCCGCACCAAACGCGGTTCCTTGCGGACCGCGCTGCACCTCAATGTGCTCCACGTCTAAAAAGCCCATATTCAGGGCGATGTTGTTGGTGATGTAGGCACCGTCCATGTGGAACGACACGCCGGGGTGACTGAAGAAGTTCTCAGGGGTTTGCGAGCCAACACCGCGAATACTCACCATGCGCTCGGAACCGCCGCTTTTGTTAATTTGCAGGCCGGGCACGTAGCCGTTCAGGTCGGTGGCATCGGTAATGTTGGCCTGTTCCATCAGGTCGCTGTTGACCGCCGTTACCGACAACGCCGCTTCCTGTAGATTTACCTGGCGCTGGTCGACCGTAATGGTGACGGTTTCAATGTCTTCTGGTGTGTCTGGATCGGCTGCCGGCTCGGCGGCATAGGCTGCGGGCAGCGAACAGAAAACGGAAAGTATTGCACTGTGGATCAGGGTCTTTCTAAAACGTAGTTCCTGCATGATGTTTCCTCAAAAATTGGTAATCTTGCCCCGCAGGGAGATGATTACTCTTGTTGAAAAGAGTGCAGAAGCGACAGCTAAGGCGGTCGTATGAACTGACCTACTACACGTAAGTCATGTCACATCAGCCGGTTGTTTTGTTATAGGAGTCCCATAAATACGCTGTGAGTCGTTAATGGATAACGCAAGCAATGACACACATATTTATTTCGTTTTCCTCGCCAATCTCTTCACTTGAATATCGGCAAACTTGCTTCGAAAATTCCGCAAATTGCTTAGGTTCAGTTTCATACTACTGCAGTTTTTTTGGCGATAATTGTTCAAATCTGTATGACTTTTAGGGAATGAGCGTACCAGCAGGCAAACAGAAAACCTGCGAAATATTAATAAGTTGTTTAATTGTTCACATAAAAAATACAACTGGGCGGCATTTGGCATTATTGGACAGGAATAATTGCCCCTCAATCGCGCAATTGGATCAAAACGGTGCTGCTAAAATGTACAAGTTTGGTGCGCCGTGCCAACGTAAATTAATTTATTTGTTTTAAATCAATATTATAGCAATGGTACGTTTTATGCTGAGTATTATGGCTAGTTGGTATACGGTATAAATCTTAACAAGACGGCAGTGTAACAGACTGCCAACCACGCTGACGATGTAACTTTAAGAGCGCCATAAAATAAAATAACCGGCGTCGACGACAGTGTGATTTTACAGGCAAGGTAAATCCAGATTACGCGTAATCACTTCCATTGGGCCAAATAGGCCAGCCTTCACGTTTTTTGTTTAAAGCATTTTATCGGGTACGTACTGACTGGCCTTGTTCTTTAAACGTTGCATACGAAGGAGGTGCAGTAATGAGCTCTTG
>CESQ01226866.1_pt1 | contig 94102 bp, 95 predicted proteins | sample 361401 | NCBI WGS metagenome assembly CESQ01 (sample SAMEA2622119, study PRJEB7988) | marine metagenome | isolation source: saline water (ENVO:00002010), including | reverse complement strand
GGCTCATAACCGTCTGGTTGCAGGTTCGAGTCCTGCCTGGCCCACCACGCACCCCCAAGGGAACCGACCACCATTCCATGGACCGGATAAGAATGGCCAAGTTCTGCGGGTTTCCGAGGTATATTTCAATATATCTACTGCTGTGAGACAGTCGCTGCAGGCCGAAATTGCCGAATTCCGTCAAAAGTCTCTGTTTGGCAATTTTCGTCACCATTCCATGGCCTGCGACACCAAGGTGAGTTCTCGGGATCGGGTCGAAATGTTTTAGATTTTGGTTTTCGATTGGCTGAAAAACGCCGTCTAGAAAACAGCTCTCTTGCAGTTGCTCTTGAGTCTACGCAGCTAGAACTTCCTCTGCTTCCATGAGCCACTCAAACTCTTCGTCTGCAATTATCCCATCAGCCTCGACAACTCGTTTCATCCACTTAACGATATCTCGGACTTCCTTCTCTCCACGTTCGGCGGCCAACTCCAATCCTCGATCAAAGCTGATGGTGTCGGGGTGTAGGCCATTTACATGTGATTCAATTGCTTGCGGATCAACAGGACTGTTCGCTTTGTCCACCACATATTCTACGATTGCAGCCTTCTCTAGGTCATGGAATTCCCCATCGCAGCGCGCCAAGAATGTCAAAACCTGGAGCCCTGGCCCGCATGTACGGAGAGCCTCATATGTAGGATCCACAGACAGATATTTCGCAAAAAACTCGGCCGCATCGTCAACCACCTCTCCGGTTTCCAAATCTACAATCTCTCTTATTCGTGAGGCCTTGAATGAACGTGCGGCACTTCGTTCATGGCAGTAAGCGCGAATCAAAAGGTCGCTTTCTTGCGGTATCAACGATCTGACGGTAATGCGTCGCCGGCTTTCGTGACCTTTCGAATCAATATAAGAAATACCGAAACTACGACCGATGCATTCGAGCGCGGGCTCGTCATCGTCATCAAAATCGTCGTCTATCTCAAATTCCACTACGACTTCGAAGTCGGTCTTGATCTCCGGTGGCGGCATCTCCTTGCCTATTGCGGCCTTCCGGAACAGGCCAAGCACTTGGTCTAACCCTGCCATAATCTAGTCTCTCTCGCCTCAGTCGGCACAAGTATTGATGTGTTTTGCAATTGTTACATTTATACCCCCGGTTGCGCCACCCTGTGATGAACAGGATAGGATCCTTGTGGGTGAGCATCCTTTTATATGGGCGGAAGAATCGAGTTCCTGGGTTACGAACGCATTGCCCATTGAATTGATGTCTTATGGGTGCCGAAAGATTTTGGGGTCGTCAGAGAAACCGAGGAATTCTTGCTGATCTTTCCAGGAGAATGGCATGTGTCGGAGACGCTTTAGCTTCTCCGCAGTGAGCTCTATTGGCTGTTTGCCCCCCAATATCGCTTCGACGATATCGGGACCCAAGAACGCGAGCGGAATGAACCGGCTGATGTCCCCCGGATCAACATCATCCGCTTGAGCAATATCCTTGATCGTTTCAGCTTTGCCTTCTGCAAGCCGTTCGAACCACGCGCGAGCGTCACTGACGACTTTTACCAGCTCCGCATCAGGTGCCCGTGGCCGCGTCACCCCAGGAATGATGACCTTGCTCTCAACACCGCGGCGTCGAATGCATAGAGGGAGGTCGATGGTTTCTGGAAAGGTCTGGGATAGATCGTCCATACCAATGTCTGAAAATCCGGTTCTCGATATCTCCAGCCGCAAGTTTCCGGGTTCGATGTTGACCCTTTCCAACAGTGATCGGACCCTCTCTCCCGCCTCAATGGTTCCTTCTTCGATTTCCCGGACCAATTTGGCATCTTCAGGTGCATTGTCGTTCAAGAACGTGACTAAGCCGTCCAAGACGGCCTGCTCAATCTGATCAGCTGGCAACCGCCAGCCGTTCTTCGCATCGGGCTCGTTAATCAGGCGGCTGGAAGTGTAGTAGCGATAACGTCGGCCCTTCTTGTTTGAATAGCTCGGCGTCAGCCGGTCGCCCGACTCGTCAAATAGGAGCCCGGTCAACAAGCAGGCCTGGTTCTTGTTGGAGCGGGACCAGCGACCGCGGCAGTTGCCGTCGAGCATCCGCTGGGCCGCGTCCCAGGTTTGTTGGTCGATTATGGCGTCGTGCTGGCCGGGAAAGGTCTCGTCTCGGTGGGCGATCCGGCCGATGTAGATGGGATTTCGAAGCAATTGGGCCAAGTGCCCGCGCGAAAACGCCTTGCCGCCTCTGGCACCTGTTGGCCGGCGCTTGGTCACGTAGCCGCGCCGCGTAGCTTCTGCCGCAAGATCACGGATCGAACCCAAGTCCAGGTAGAGCCCAAATATCGCTCGGACTGTATCTGCCTCTTCAGAATTGATGACCAGCTTCTTGTCGACGGCGTCGTAGCCGAGCGGCGGCAATCCCCCCATCCACATCCCCTTCTTCTTTGACGCTGCAATTTTGTCGCGGATGCGTTCGGCCGTGACCTCGCGCTCAAACTGTGCGAAGGACAAAAGCACGTTGAGGGTCAACCGTCCCATGGAGTTGGCGGTGTTGAACTGCTGGGTCACAGAGACGAAGGAGACGTTCCTGGAATCGAAAGTCTCAATGATCTTGGCGAAGTCCATGAGCGAGCGGGTCAGACGGTCGACTTTGTACACGATGACGAGATCGACCTTCCCTTTCTCGATGTCGGCCAACAGTTCCTGCAGGGCCGGACGGTCCATAGTACCTCCGGAAATGCCGCCGTCGTCGTAGCGTTTCCGCCGGACGACCCAGCCCTGGCCGCGCTGGGACTGGATGTAGGACTCGCAAGCCTCACGCTGGGCGTCGAGGCTGTTGAAGTCCTGGTCCAGCCCCTCGTCCGTGGACTTGCGGGTATAGATGGCGCAGCGGATCCGTTTGCTCATAGCCCGAAGAACCTCGGACCCGACCAACGCGCGCCGGTGATGACGCCCGCGATCTTGGAAAGCGATCGATAGGTCTCACCTTCGTACAGGAACCCTTTCTCCAAGACCTCGACCGTATGTGTCACGCCGTGCCATTCGCGGACAAGCCGCGTGCCGGGCGACAAGGCCGTCGATCGACGCGGGGCATTGGACGTGTGAGGCAGCTTGTCTTTTCGTGCCACCCAGGACCGCAACTTCCGTCGGATCGTCGGCTTCAAACCGCCGAACGCCTTCACCTGAACCTGGTAGGCGGCACTGTATTCCAGCAGCCGCCGGCTAAGACCCTTCGGCGGTGGCCGACCATGGGCCTTCTCCCACCGCTCGATAAGTTCCCTCCGCGAAAGGCCGAAGATCGCCGAGAGTGCCTCGGCGACTCCGTCCTCTTTGGTTTGCCGGCTCATTGGTTGGCGAGCTTGTAGACGGTGATGTCCTTGGCGTTCTTCTCTCGCCGGATGTCGTGACCCTTCTTGCGGAGCCCCGTCAGCGCCGCACGAACACTGTGCGGCTGCCAACCGGTCGCCTTTTGAAGTTGTTCAACAGTAGCGCCCTGTTTTCGCTTGAGCAGCTTCAGGACGGTGTCTTGCTTAGTGGTCTTGGTGGCCATGTTTACCTCCATGATCTTGCGCCCGCCCCGTGCAGGCGCTGTCACCACCCGGAGCCCGGGAGGCTTGATGCCGTCTGCCAGGCGGGCGGTTATGGAGGTTTTCCGGGAGCTAAATGCCCCTCACCGCACGGTCACAGTACTGCTTCCTTTGCAGCGGAAGTCCAGTGGAAAGACGTTGAAATTTTCGATCAAATGTTCACCCCCGCGATCGGGAGATCCATTGCCCTCAAGAACTGAACCATACTGTCCACCTGATCGTCGTGTTTCGCCGCGGGAAAATCTCGGAGTTCCGCTTCAAATGCATCTAACCAGTCAGCCTTGACCGGCAGAACTACACGCCGCTGTTCGATCTTGACCGTCTGAACAGCCGCACGTGTGACTTTGTCTTGAGAAACGTTCATGGCTCGGAAGTAGGTCGGACCGGACGCATACGCCTTGCTCAGTTCAGATTTGTAGAACTTGCTGTATAGCGCTTGGCCGATGTGCGAAGCCTCAAATATAACCAGTCGAGGCTTGTACTGGATCGCAAGTGCATGGACCGCCTTCTCAAGGTCCACATACTCGAGCTTCTCGCGGAAAACATCGACGAGATAATAGATGTCACCCTGTTTGAGCCAAGTCGTGCAGACTGAATAATCGCTGGTCACGGAGGCGGTCACCGCGGGATCCCAGCTCTGGACGTAATATTCGCAATGATGCAGCGGCGGGAGCTCCGAACACCGCTTGAATTGTTCGATCTTGAACACGTTACCGCCGGGAAGCGTCGGTTCCTGCAGCCACTGGCCTGCAAACACCATCTCGCCCACATCGGACCGGAGCTGCGCTAACGTTTCAAGATCCTCGCGTTCAGGATCCAAGGGGTCTCCCGGCTGGCGCTGGAAGAATTGGTTCGGACCGATCTGGATAGACTCCTGGGTGGTTGCAAGAGCCGAGAGCTTCAGATGTTTCCAGCCGCCCTTCCCCAAGACATACCCAGTTGTATCCTCAGGGTGGAGACGCTGCTGGACCATGATCATGGTGCCGTCCTTCTTGTCGTCCAATCGGCCCAAGAGCGTATTGTCCAGATACTCGTTGATCTTCTTCCGCCGCACTTCACTCATGGCTTCATCGGGCTTCATCAGATCGTCACCGATGATGATGTCAGCACCAAATCCCATGGCGGAACCGCCGGTGGTAACGGCCTTGCGGCCGCCTCCTTTCGTGGTCTTGAATACGATCTCCGTGTTTTTGCCCTTTTTGATTTTGGTTTTGGGGAACACCCAAGCATAAAAATGCGTAAGCATGAGATCGCGAGTCAGATTGTGGAGCTCGATGGCGAGCTCACCAGCGTAACTGACCACCATGATCTTCCGCGTCGGATCCAAGCCCAGAAGAAAGGCAACTAACAGGACCGAGACCAACGTCGATTTATAGTGTCGGGGCGGCACATTGATGACCAACCGCGTCGTCTCTCCGGTCAGCACGCGTTCAAGCTCCCAGATGATCGCCCTGATGTGCGGGACGTCACGATAAGGGCGTCCAGGATAGAGCTCTTCGACCGCCCGGCGGCAAAACGCACCAATGTTGGTCGCATAGTGGATGCGCAAAGCTTCCTTGTCCGAGATATTCATTTTGCTCCTCCTTCGTTTTCGTCAGATGCCGCCGAAATCACGGCGGCTTTAAATTCGTCTAGAACTTGCAGATCGGTCTTTGTTAGCTCCATTTCCTCGCCTTCCACGTCGTCAGGCGTCATGAGCCTCATGACGAGATTGAGCACCGTGTTCGCGGCCTTGGTGTCGCCCTGAAGCGCTTTTGCCGTGAGGGCCTTGAGCATGGCGCGCTGTTTCGAGACCTTCTTGGTCTTGCCCTGCTCCTTGATCGGGATCTTTTCGCCGAGTTCTTCGGCTAAATCGGTCTTCAGGTTCTTGGCGCCCTTAGGACGGCCCTTCGGATTGCCCGACTGACCAGGTTTGAATCGGCCATCCGGCGGAGGTTTGCCATAGCCGACCTCGTACTCTTTCATGGCCATGTCACGCCTCCCCGTCGTTCGAGGGCGCCGGGAGCAGAAGCTGGCCGCCGTTGCGCATCTCGCCAATCTCCCCAATGGTCATGCCGGTGGCAGCGTGTCGAGCCTGGTTGCCGGTGAAGGCTTCCCAGCGGCGAATGATGACGTCCATGTAGCCCGGGTCGAGTTCGAGACCGGCGCAGATACGTCCCGTCTGTTCGCAGGCGATGACGGCCGTGCCTGAACCTAAAAACGGATCCAGGACCAGGCCTCCGCGCTTGGAGCTGTCGCGGATGGCGTCGGCGATCATGGCGACGGGTTTCACGGTCGGGTGCAGCTTGAGATCGGCGCGCCGGTCCGGGGAGAGGGAATTGCAGCCGTCGTAAGCCCAGACGTTGGAACGGTTGCGGCCGTACTTACCGAGTTGGACGTTGTTAATATGCGGGGCGTCCCCTTTCTTGAAGACCAGCACGAGTTCGTGCTGAGAGCGATAGAACGACCCCATGCCGCCGTTTGACTTGGCCCATATGCAGAGATTTAGCTGGCGTCCGTAGTAGCGATGGCAGACAGCCTCCAACACGTGGAGGTGACGCCAGTCGATAAACAGGTAGTGGACGGAGCCGTCCTCGCTGTACCGGACGAGGTTGCGGATGAAGCCGACGAGGAAGGCCTCGTACTCCTCTTCCGACATCTCGCCTGAGGCCATGACGAATTCTCCGTGCTTGATGGCGCCAGAACCGCCGACGTGCCCCTGGACCCTGACGTTATATGGAGGATCCGTGATGACCGTCTGGGCCGAGCGGCCGTCGAGGACCGTCTCGTAGGCCTGCGGGTCGCGGGCGTCATCACAGAGGACCCGGTGTTCGTCCAGGAACCAGAGATCGCCGACCTGACTGACCTGCGGCCCGCGCTCGGCGGGAAGTTCGTCTGCGGGCGTTGACCCCACGGGTGCGAGTTGCCCGTCGATGACGAGGTCGATCTCCGGCATCTCGAACCCCGTCAATTCGATGTCGTAGTCGAGTTCCAGGAGATGCTGGAACTCGATGGCGAGTTTCCCTTCGCCCCAGTCGGCGAGTTCCGCCAAGCGATTGAGGGCAATACGGAGCGCTTTCACATCCGCCGCCGAAAGGTGTTCAATACGGAGAACAGGGATCTCCGTGTATTCGAGACGCTTGGCCGAGGCATGGATCGCTTCGCCGGCGACTATTGTGTTGTCAGGGTCAATCAGGATCGGCAAGACGATCCCGAACGCGGGCAGGTTTTGATCGATCTTCTTTTGTTGGCGTTTTGGGTGTTTGCGCGGGTTCCCCGGATAGGGTTTGACGCTATCAATAGGGACGTACTCGACGTCACCGATCAATCGCCGGTCAATCCAAGGGCGCTGGTTATGGTGAATGCCCTTCGGCGGGCGGGGAGTCTGCGTTGTTGTCATCAGAACGGCCTTTCCATTTATGCTGCCGTTCAAGGACTTGGATCATTCATTCCAAGGTATGCGACGACAGCGGTGGTCCACTGCCAACTCCCACATAACTCCCTCCTTGGAATGGGAAATGACTTTCAGTTTGGTACGTATTGTCTTCCTACATTCGGGTTCTCTTCATTCTGTCCAGATTAATGAATCGCCGTTGAAATCATCGCCCGCCATCGGCTGAGGAGCGGCAATTCGGACGCGGCTCCTTCCAAATCAAGAGCGCGCTGCTCCCATGATCCGCGCTTGAAACTAACGAGGTCAACGTAATCACGCTCCCACTCAACATTCAGGACCTTGTGCTTTTTTTCGTCAGCCCAAATTTCTAGGCCGAAGGCGAGATTGCCAATGGGATGGCCATAATGAACCCGCCATACGCCATCTTGGCCCCGAAGTACTTCAGGAATGGGAATACGGTGCGACATCATCAGCCCGTTCACCGAATATCGGTAACGAGCCCCGCAAGGCTTCTCGGTGTATGTGCCACCGGCGACCAGAAGCGACTGCACCGCATCACGGATATCAATCGCCGCCTGAAACCGGGGAGATAGGTTTGAAGTATGTCTCTGTGCCATCTCGGCCTCCATTCATCTTACCTGCGGATGAACGGGCAAGGAGGGCTCGAACATCAGCAGGAACTTCCTGCTGTGCTCTCTCGATCATCGCCCTCCTTGGCTACGAGAGAAGTACAGAGAGGCCGATATAGTAGGTGACTTGACATTTGTCTACTAGATGTTGATCACCACCTGATGATATGGACCTCGTTCATCGAAGGAAGCTCCGTCACCTGATACTCGTCGCCGTTTTCGCAGAAGACGGAATAAAGCACGCGTAGCCGTGTACGCTCGCCGTGTAGCACGATCTTTATGGGCTCGCAGACCTCTCCCCGCACTCGCGCGATCAACTCGCTGAAGTACCGCTTATTGTCCTTGTTCGTCTCAAGGACGGTTTCTTTCAGCTTCGCCGCATCGCCGGCAATTGGTGCGATTAAGGTTGCGGCGAAGACACATGAGTAGATGAGCTTTCGCATGGATCAACTCCCCGCCTTCTGTTTTGGCTCCACATACCGCCAGCCGCGTTCGCCCATACATTTGAGGAACACCGCCCGTGTCTCGCGGCCACCAAAGTTGCCGAAGATGATGGTCGCGCCATAGCGCCGGGCTGCGGCCCGGCAATCGGCCTCCGCGACCACTTTGTCGTTGGCGGTTAATCCTGTCCGAGTTGGCTCTAAGCTCTCGCGAAGAAAGTCGTACTGTTCTGCATGGGGTGTGCCACATGCGGCCAACGCGACGAGCGCACAGCCGAATCCCAATGTTCTTAATCTCATGGAATTTCACTCCGTTCACCTGAGGCCAGAGCCTCCAGCGCGCCCGCTGGAAGGTGGCTTCAATCCGACTGGTGATCGGGGTGTTAAGACAACCGCACAAAGACGGTCCCTGGGTTTTTAGCCGGAGGCCTGGACATAGCCCAGGCACCCCGACCATAAGTCAGGAGTGTCACTGATCCGGTCAGTGACAACCGCTTTGTGTGGGGTGTCTTAAGCCCCAGAGCCGTGCGTGGCGGCTCCGAGGACAGTCTTGCTCAATGTGACGGGGAAGGGAAGCACTTCTGCTACCCATGGCCAATTCATGAAACCGATACGGCGGTCGATATGATCTTCCTGTCAATTACGACAAATCTTCAAATGGCAATGGACAATCACGCTTCACGTAAAACATCAATAGTCCCACCAACTTGCTCCGAAAGAATCATCGCAAAGTACCGAGCACGGGTCAGCGATACATGAAGGAGCCGTCTCGTATCGACGTAAGGCGGCGTTTTGTCCTGGGCGCGAAAAGTTTGATATTGATCCTCAACCAGCAGCACGGCGTCGTATTCTCGCCCCTTAAGTTGATGCATATTCATGACCGAGATTGGGGACTTTTCTCGCTGAGAGTCGAGAATTTGATCTCGCAATATGGCCTGCTCTAATGCGTCCTCGGCCCCCTCATAATTTCCGTTGTCTCGCCACAAAGCAGCGAGCTGTTCCTCGATGAGTGAGCCCCGTCTAAGCAATCGAAGATAGCGGGCATTTTCTCCGGTCTTATTCAGGTCAGGAACGCCAGCACGTTCTACGAAGCGCCGAACTTTCAACCAATCTTCCGTTGGTGAGCCCGAAAATCCTTCACCGTCCAGCGACTCAAATACGCCGTCCAATGCGGCGACGCACTTAGTTTTTGGCGGTACGCCGCCACCACATTTTTCCGCCCAAGCCCGCAGAGTATCGGACCGTTTGATGTTAGTCTGATTGTTTGCCGAACGCAGCATATCGGCAATTCTAGTTAGCGCCTGAGCCAATCGTTCATGGCGTTCCAATTCTATTGATCCCAACATGTTTGATATGACTCGAGCGGCCAATAGGATTTGCATCTGATCAAACAACACGTCGTGAGAGATCGGTTTGTGCTGACGCCCGCGTATGTTGATGGTGCTCGCCAGCGTATCGGAAATGCGCCGGACCATGCGCTTGCTTCGAGCGGCGACCGCGATGTTTAGGTCGGTGTGTTGCGTGCGATTTGCCGTCTCGTTCCAGGTTCTGATGAGGCACAATCGCAACGAAGATTCATACATTCCAGTCCTGAATCGACTTAGTTCGATATCGTCTGGGAGGTCTTGCACCACGTCTGGCGACAGAAGCGATCGCGCGTACCCCGCAATGCCGGTTGCCGGACTTCGATTGTTTTCGTTCTGAAAATCGAAATTCTGCGCGTTGAGATCTTGACCAAACTCGCTGAGCCGCTCTTCGGATACACCCTCACGCCACTCGAATATTCGCTGTTCATTATCGCCAAGAGCAATGATGTCAGACCCTTTCGCAAGTTCACGAATCATTGCCCATTGGTCCTCGTCGGTATCCTGAAACTCATCAACCAGAATGAGCGGATGAGCGGCAACAAAACACGATCTAGCAGCTTCCGAGCGGCATAGTATTTCACTTGTTCTCGGCGCAAACTGGTCGTAAGTGACGAGACCTTCTTCCTCGTAGAGTCGATCTTGTTCGACCTTCCAAGCGTTACCGTCGAGTCCAGCACTTCGAACGGCCGCATCTTGTGCTGCGACAATTCTCAATCGTCGTTGGTTCGAAGTGAGATAGCCATGGGATTTTAGTATCTCCCATGCGAAAGAGTGGTAGGTCTTTATCTCGACGCGTTTTGCGACATCGCCCGATAGAACGCCGCCGGCACTTTCGAGAATTCGTCGAATTGCAGCGTTGGAGAAACTGAGGAACAATACAGTTTGTTCGGGCCGTAGGTCTTCGAGTACTCGCCTGCGCGCCTTCAGCAGTGCTATGGTTGTCTTTCCAGACCCCGGCCCTCCAACCACCAACATATGCCCACGCCCATCTAGGATCGCGCGGCGCTGATCACATAAGTCGAAACGATCCTCTGGATTCTGCTCACTCATGTGTCTTCAGGTTCATCTTCGCCAACAGCATCGGCTTCGGAATTTGCCTCATCTTCTTCGTCACCCTCATCGGACGCACCAAGTTCATCTGGTAGCGCGTTTGAAATGGCGTCAAGTGCCGTAACGATGACATCTGGCAAGTCATCGTGCGCGCACATTTCGATGAGTTTTTCAGCGTACCCTGCACCCTTCCGGGCTTTCAAAACCCGCTTGAGGATGGGTCGAATGTCCTCGTCCGCAACGTCGTCATCGTAGGCGAAGTGCCCAGGGTTCCGGGCATTTTGGGGGTAGTCATCCCAATCACAGGCCTCTCCCAAGTACCGACGAATGACCTCGAGCGGAATTCTCTCGGCCAACAGGTACTCGATACCCGTCTGGTCGAGTTCCCAAGACTCGTCAAATAGATCTTGGATCTGATCGGCAGTATCTTCGTTCTTCATTCGATCGTAAAAGGCGTAAATCTTTAGCCCCAGGTCCTTGAAAAACTCGCCGTAACGTAAGACACCACCATCACCGTCGCAGTGGACGACTGTAACACCCGAAAGGTCGAGCGGCGTGTACGGTGGTTCCGCTTCAACTTGCTCAAGAACGTCCGAAGCGGCGTAAAGGACTTGGGCGTCCGAAATGCCCTCGACGCAAATCACGCCATTGCCAAGCATGGCTTCAGCGAGAATTCGCCGCAGGTTTCCTCGGTAAGTCTTGCCTTTTATGCCAGTGACTTCAATTTGACGCGCGCTCAAGACGCTGTCGGCGCCGCGCTCGAGCAGCACCACATTCTCTGGCGGGAATTGTTCGAGCACAAACGGCGAGTGGGTAGTGAGAATGGACTGATCCATTTTGTTGCGCAGAAACTGCACAATACGCCGCTGCGTATGCGGCGGAATTGCGATTTCAGGCTCCTCCATTGCAAAGATGACATTGTTCTGTTTGAGCTCCGCGATGAAAGTTAATAGCGAGAACACCAACGAATTGATGACCCCTGAACCGAGCCGCCAATAGGGAACGGGCGTGTTAGATCGCGCGGACGAGCCAAACAATGTGATCGACTTACGTAAGTCGTCCCGCGTGAGCGCGGAAGGATAAAGTCTGAAAGCCCGTTCCTCGTCAGAGATATTTATGAAGCGGCGGACGCGACCGTCAATCTCGTCGAGCACTTCTCTGAGTTGTGCAATACCATCAATAGGAGGTTCAAGATTTTCCAGAGAATTTAGTGTCTCTTCCCACATAGCTGAGCGGTCGTCATCTTTCAGACGCAAGATGATGTCCAGCAGCGAGCCGCGCTCCAGACTGAGTGCGCGAGAGCCTGTCCGGAGGGCTCGCAGGTAAATGAAGCCGAACTGTCGCTTTGCGGCCCGGCTAATCTGGTCATAGCGATCATCTTCTTCCGCGGGCGGACTCGCAAAGAACGTCCGGGCTTTAAACTCGTCCTCTTCTTCATCATAAACGCCTTCGAATTTTATTCTGAGCGCCGGGATCACACCTTCAGCGGCGGTATCTTCGGGACTTGCTGTTTCGTCCAGAAGGGTGTTCGTCTGCGTGTTCCAGTATTCGCGGTGCGCGCGGAACTTAGTTTCAAGCTCTGTGGTTAGATCAGTGAGAACAACTTCGAGCTCGATTGGAATTGGAACGCCATCTTCAACGTACTTCCGCTGATAAAAGTCATGCTCGTTGATCGGATTAGATCGCGACAAGCGATCCGGTCCAAGGCACAAGTCCAGCGCCTCGCACATGGTTGATTTGCCGACGCTATTCCCGCCAATGATCGCTGAATGGCCAGGGAACAGAATCTTCCCTTCTGCGACGCTGCGGAAATTTTTCAAGGTAAGTTGACGTATCTTCATTTGATGTCCTGATCATTGAAGTACGCTGACGGCGAACAACGCACGGAGCAAAAAAAGCCCATTAGTTCTGATTTCTGAGCCGTCACCGCATGAATGGTGCCATCTTCGAGACGCTTGAGTTCACGGGCGTGGTCCCCAGATCGAAAGCGCAGGCTCTCGCTTACATTTGCGAGGCCAACGAAAATTGGCCGGAACCCTCTTCCGCGATCCGGATCGATCGCAAGTCGAGATACGCCTTCCGTTAATGCCAACTCAAGGGCGCTGCCGCAGTCGGACAAACTCGCGAACTTCGGACAGGATTTAAGGCTTTCGAGCACGCCGATGCCGGCGTCCGCAACGATAAACTCGAAACACCTTTCGTAGGCTGCAAAGGCCACATACGCGGACGAGACGGCGCCGCTGTGCTCGACGACATTGTTATATAGCTCGACAATCGCGGCAACGAACTGTGCGGCTTCTGCATTCTGAAATCCGGCGAACTTTGCCGCACGCCGCGCGCGAATATAAAAATCGGTTTCGGCGGTATCGTCAGTCGCAAAATCTTCGACGCGCACAAATCCGATATGTAGCCCTCTCTCTTGATAATGGCGTCCACCATTCGTTTTCGCGTGAAGAAGCGAACCGTATCGTTCGTCGTGAAGCCAACTTTGGTTGCAGGTTTCGATCGGCAAGACGTGCGTAAGTTCTAGGAAAGCGCCTAGCGAACACGTTGTTGTTGATGGAAGTTCTTTAAACGGAACATTCCCGCCGTGAACGGCCAGGCAGATGTCATCGACAAGGTCAAACGTTAACGTTTCGATGAATCACCTCACGCCGCTTCCGACATGCTGCCATTGCCACTGTAGAACTTTGATTTGAGGAAAAGCGAACGTTCACTGAGGTTATGGGCGAACAGTGGATCGATCGCCTCGCCAATCCCAGTCGGTGCAGCCGCCCACGTCAATGAGTGATTGTTTTCACGAACCGCTCGTTGGCGTTTGATCGATTTCATAAAGCTAGTCGTCTCAATGTAAACGACCTTGCGGAAGGATTTGCGTAATTCGGGAATGACGACCGGATTGCCGTAAACGATGATGTCTAGATCACGCCCGGCAAGTTCGGCGAGATTCGCCAACTGTTTAAGATGGAAGCCCATTCGCATCTTACGTGCTGGCCCAGTCGTAAACTCATAAGCAAGAGTGCGCACTTCATCGCGCGCTGCGATGAACCGACCCCAGCGCACAAAATCCTGCGCCGTCCGACCATTCGGATGGAGCGCGCAGGGCATCCCGAGATTCAAGAACTCAGAGAAGAGAAGTCCAATCCGCTTAATCGCGTGCATATCGTCATGGCGTGGATGATCCAACACGACGCTAAAATTAGGCACCGTTACCATTTTGATACCGAAGCTCACCAAAGCCTCGATAACCGCGACCCGCTTTTCACCGAGAGCCCACCACGGTTCGATACGAGTGTCCTGATTGACGCCCGCAAGGATGATTTCAGCGTCTCGGGCGATGTGAAATGCGTCGCAGAGCTCATCTCTCGATCTGAAGCGCAACAAGCCCGTCGAGTAGTTGACGAGGTCAGGCAAGCGAAGAGCAAAGATGTCATTTTGAAGAGCTTTGACCCTGCTTCCGCCATGGTAAATCAGCGGGACGATCTCTCGGTCCAAGCTCACCGGTAGAATCGGCGCCCGCGGGGAATTTCGGAGGTAGAAGTCTCCAATTTCGCGGACCTGATCAACATAAGATCCGGTCTTGTTGCGGCATACTCTGGTACACCTGCCCGGATTGCCGCAGCAAAGATCGAGACAATCCATAATGTTCTCACGCACACAAAGTCCACCACATGTGTCTTTCAACGAACAGGCCGCACAGCCAAGCGCCATTGGGTTTGCGCTCGGATCATCGGTTAGTTGGCGTATCACGAGATCGTTGCTGCGAGTGTCTGACTGCTCGGTATTCAGCACAGCGAAATTTCCGCCGTCTTCGAAATTTTGTTGATTTTCCGGACCTCGCCCTTCGCGACGCCGCCTTTGTCACAGATTGCCCGCATGATGTCGTCAGGCGGATCCTTGATGCGCGCCACTTCGCTGTTGCCTCGCGAAGCGACGAGTTCGCTTCCCTTAGGTTCAACGATGAGGGTTTCGCCAGCGTCGAGTTTGGCGCCACTTCTGACAGTGGCGACCGCGCAGCGTGGTCGGTCCGTTGGCGACTGAGTGAAGAGATCTGGCGTGCCTAATTTGACCCTGCCCGCATCAATGCTTTTCGCGTGGGTCGCTCTCGTCTTCTTAAGAAACTCGGAACCCATCAACTCATCTCCTCAAGCAAGGGGCGGTAAAACTTAGACCGCCCAATCGTAAATTCACGGAGCAAGCCACGCTGTACCAAGCCCGCCAGTCGATTGTTCCAAGCAGTGGTACTTGTGGTTTTTTCCTCTTCGCCGAACTTTTTCATCAAGCTACCTGCGTCAGCACCGTTAAGGCGGGTCACTAATTCGAACGTCATAGCCTGTTTGGGATCGAGCTTTCCGATAAGTCGAATTTGAGAAACGCTGCCTTCACGTGCAAGATCGCACGCAATTATGGCATCATTGCGAGCATCCATTAGCACCTGGACTTCATCCTCGATGCTGCTGTTGATATTGGTAAGGACCGGATAGAGGTTGGAACCGATTGAGCGTTTGTAGGCCTTGAGCGCCACGACAGATTCGCGCAGGGCACTCGCGGTAGCAACCACAACATCCGAAAAGTCCAAGAAAAGTACTGTTGGTTGATCCGGTTCGTCACCAATTATTGAAACGCAACGGGCAAAAACAGATTTTCCATTAACAGCGCCGGCCAAAATGTCTTCGCCAATTAAGTCTCTCATACATACAATCATATTCATCACCTATCTCACGTGTGATTCGTGAGATATAGCCGAGAGCGGTAATTTGGTCAAGTTCGTGTTTCACCGATGCCCGTTTAATTGAGTCGTCCGATCAATCGTTGCGGGCCCGCATCACAAAAAATCCGAGAATTGCCATACCGGCCAAGAACAATGCCATCTTCATCTGAGGACTCCCGTCGCTGGTCCCCAGAACGTCAGATATTAAATTTTCGCAATTTCCATGGATCAATCGATACGGCCTCCCCAAATGCCGATACCCTCGCCGAACAATTTGTCCCTACCAAAAATCACATCCGGACGTAGGCGTGATGGAGGCCGCCGAGTTGAGGTATGGCAATGATCCGACCAACGGCCTGAACAATACGACCAAGCGGCGTGTCTTTGGCTAAACCGAGATGTGTTCTGTAGCCGTTGTAGTAATCGACATACTTACGTAGCAATTTTCGTAAATGGCGTTCATTCAATATGACTACATGATCAAGCAGGTCGCTCCGAATCGACCCGATGACCCGTTCTACATATCCGTTCTGCCATGGCGATCGCGGCGCAACCGGTCGATCCCGGATACCCATCGCCGCCACTCTTTCCCTGTAAACTGCCCCATATGATGCATCACGATCCCGCATCAGGAAGTTGGGGGCTTCGTCCCACGGAAATGCGTCGACGATCTGACGTGAAATCCATTCCGCTGTCGGGTGATAAGTCACATTGACATGAACAATTCGCCGTCTGCCATGCTCAAGGATTACCAAACCATAGAGCAGCTTGAAACCGAGCGTCGGCACTACAAACAAGTCGATCGCTGCGATGCCATCTGCATGATTTCTTAAGAACGTCCTCCAAGTTTGAGACGGCGGCCCACGTCGTCTCACCATATACTTAGCGACAGTTGATTGAGAGACGTTGATGCCGAGCTTCAATAGCTCACCGTGAATGCGTGGCGCGCCCCAGAGAGGGTTGGAAAGGCTCATTTCCTTGATCAATTGGCGGTATGCCAGAGGCACTTTTGGTCGGCCAACGCCACGATGGCACTTGATGCCCCAGAACAGCCGAAAGCCCGCTCGATGCCAGCGTACGACCGTATCAGGCTTGACGATAAACATCGACAATAGCGACCGCGGGTTCACCTTATAGTTGGCAGCGAAGAACAGTCGATCCCAGGTTGAGAGCTTCAGTGGCCGGTCCAATTGTCGCTGCAACGCAATGATTTGATGCCGCAGCGCCAGCAAATCACCTTCCGTGGCAGGACCAAAAACAAGTCGGCGAATGAAGCACCTGACTATCGTGCGCAAGACATCAAACATGATCCAATCATCGTCACTGGATCAATCAATCCGTCAAGCGTTCATCAACGGATCGAATTTTTGGTACGGACAGATATCTCCTCTGAAAATCTGTTGCGGTATTCTTAGCCAACCAACTTCCTCTCATGTACAGCGGGCGCTCGATGGCCTATCAGGTTAGGTCGATCACGTGGCGAACTGTCTTTCCGTCAGCCAAGTCATCGAACGCTGCATTGATTTCTTCCAATGGCCCGCTTGAGGTCATAAGGCGATCAACTGGTAGACGCCTTTGTTGGTAGAGGTCTATGTACCGTGGAATGTCGCGTGACGGGACACCGCCCCCTAGGTAGCTGCCGCGGACTGTTCGTTCCTCACCCACAAGCCCAACTTGTTGGATTGCGATTTTGACGGACGGATTTGCAAGGCTGGCCGTAATCGTTTGTCCGCCACGACGGGTGATTTCATAGGCGAAATCAAACGCCGGCTCGACACCAGCAGTCTCGATTGCCACTTGGACGCCTCCGTTTGTGATAGATCGGATACGGTCCACCGCATCTGATTCTCGCGAGTCGAATGTTGATGTTGCGCCAAGGGCCTCGGCGAATGCCAACTTCTCCAGATTTACATCGACAGCAACAACCTGGCCCGCACCGGCGGCCAGCGCCCCTAAAACTGCCGATAGGCCAACACCACCGAGGCCAATAATCGCAACGGTTTCACCGGGCCGAACATTCGCCGTATTCACAACGGCCCCCATACCAGTCAAAACGGCGCAGCCAAAAAGCGCCGCTTCATTGAACGGAATATTTTTGTCGACCCTTACAAGTGATCGGCGGGAAACGACGACGTGCTCGCTAAATGCGGACACACCAATATGGTGGTTGACAGACTCACCGCCGAGTGAAATTCGCCGTTTACCGCTCAACAGTGTGCCAGCGCCATTTGCTGCGGCACCTGGCTCGCACAATGCGGCACGACCGTCGGCACAAGGCGCACAGTGACCACAAGACGGAACGAACACCATGACGACGTGGTCGCCCACATTTAGGTCAGAGATCCCTGGCCCGAGTTCTTCAACGACGCCTGAAGCTTCGTGGCCTAGTGCAATCGGTGTCTCGCGCGGTCGGTCACCATTTATAACAGATAGGTCGGAGTGACAAAGTCCAGCAGCGGCGACCCTTACCAATACCTCATCCATTCCTGGGGCGTCCAAATCCACGGCTTCAATGCTTAAGGGTTTTGTCTCTGCATAGGGGCGACGAACTGGACTGGAATGTAGTATGGCGGAACGAGTCCGTCGGATTGGTGAGGTTTTCATACGGAAATGCCCTATTCTTTTCAGATCTCAGCGAGCTCAGAAACTCACCTCAGTTGATATCAGGTGAATCGACCATACGTGGGTTTTCGTACTACGTCTCGTGGCTTGGAAGTTTCTTGTGCATCGTGACGAATTCTTCAGCAGCTGTTGGGTGAATGCCGATGGTGGCATCAAATTGCGCCTTGGTGGCGCCGCATTTCAGTGCGACGGCAAACCCTTGAATGATCTCAGGCGCATCTGTACCGACCATATGGCAACCCAATACCCGATCGGTCTTATTATCGACGACCAGCTTCATCATGGCGAATTCGTTGCGGCCCGACAGGGAATACTTCATGGGCCTAAATTGGGACATGTAAATGTCGACGTCGTGGTTAACTCGAGCCTCAGATTCCGAAAGCCCCACGGTCCCAGCAGGCGGCTGACTAAAAACCGCAGACGCGATGTTTGTATAGTCTACGCCGACGGATTGGTTCCCGAACAATGTCTCGGCTACGGCCATGCCTTCCTGCAAGGCTATCGGCGTCAGGTTGACCCGATCGGTGACGTCGCCGATGGCATAGATACTGTCAACGGTCGTTTTAGATGTTCCATCAACGACAATGGCACCGCGCTCATTGGTCTCTACGCCGAGTGCGTCCAGCCCCAGCGACGCCGTGTTGGGTTGTCGTCCCGTTGCATACATGACCACATCTACATCCATTGTTCCTGATGGGTTTAGGTTCAGGGTATAGGCCCCATCGCACTTTTCGATGGAGGTCACTTGGGTCTCTGAATGGATGCTCACGCCCTTCTTTGACATTTCGTCTCGCAGGGAATTTCGGATGGCGTCGTCGAATCCGCGCAAGATATTGTCGCCACGCACTACGAGGTGGACCTCAACACCGGCGGCATTGAAAATGCCAGCAAATTCAACGGCTATATAACCGCCGCCAACAATGACGATGCGCTCGGGCAACATTTCGAGGTCGAGCGCTTCGTCGGACGTGATGACTTGGCCAATGCCTGGAATTTCCGGCATTACCGGATACCCTCCAGTGGCAATCAAGATTCTCTTGGCGGTGTAGGTTTTGCCGTCAACCTCAACCGTATGGGAATCGGCGATCTGCCCAGTGCCGCAAATTTCATCGACGCTCGCCTCACGAAGGAGGCGGTGATAGACACTCTCTAGTCTATCGAGTTCCGAATTCTTGGCATGAATAAGAGAAGACCAATCAAAGGCCGGCCGGGTGCAGTTCCATCCATAGCCCGCGGCATTCTCAAATTCCTCAGCGAAATGTGCCCCGTACATGAGAAGCTTTTTGGGGACACAACCACGCATCACACAGGTACCGCCGACGCGGCGGTTCTCGACGACCGCCACTTTGGCGCTGTAGTTTGTGGCTGCGAATCGAGAGGCGCGGACACCTCCTGATCCCGCCCCAATCGTGATAAGATCGTAATCGTACTTGGGCATCGAATGACCCCGAAAGGGCCTCATTCTGCGGAGCTGTCTACGACGGATTCGTCGCAAACATCTGCTGCCACTCATCCGTCCCCGGTTTCGCTTCCCATCGCTTTCGCTCGTTTAGCGTGTCGATTCCACGCCGGACGCCCGGGCGCATCTTGATTTCCTCATACCATCGGAAGATGTTCGGATAGTCGTTGAGGTCACGCTTGTGCATTTTCCGTGTGCGGATCCAGGGGAACGTGCTGATGTCTGCGATCGAATAGTCACCACACAGGTAGTCATGCTTAGACAGTTGCTTTTCCAAGATGTCATAAATGCGCTTAGCTTCGCGTGCATAGCGCTCTATGGCATATGGAACGGTCTCTGATGCATACACCATGAAATGATGGGCTTGTCCCAACATCGGCCCCATGGTCGCGTTCTGAAAGAAAAGCCACTGGAGTGTTTGAGAACGGATGACCGGGTCTTCCGATAAGAATTTGCCGGTTTTTTCCGCGAGATAAATTAGAACGGCGCCAGACTCGAATATGGTCAACGGCTCGTTGTTTGGACCGTCATGGTCCACGATGGCAGGCACCTTGTTGTTCGGATTAATGTCCAAGTATTCCGGCGTGAACTGATCGCCTGCCGTTATGTCGATTGGAATGACATTGAAGTCGAGGCCAAGTTCTTCCAGCATTATGGCCCCCTTATATCCGTTCGGGGTCGGCCAAAAATATAGATCAATCATGGAAAGCTCTTCCTCTTAACTTGAGGCGCCGGCTCACATGAAGTTCGATTTGATGTGATGCTTAGATATGGCGCCATGGTCGCTGGTACATTTTGGAATTATTCCGAATATATTTGGATATCTCAAATTGGTATCACCAATTATATTTCGTCATCACCTTTTTTTCAACCCCTATGTGGATTGGTTTGCGATGATTCGCGACCAAGGTTTCGGCAGAGGAAAATGTTAATTTTTATTTATTCCAAAGAGCTTATGAAGATTATGAGGATATCTACTCTATCGGTTGACTGGAAGCCGCATATAGGTCGAATTTGGAGGCAGGCGCAGGAATCTTTCCGTTCTTAACGGTAAATTTTTTAAATATGGATATACCATATTGGTATTATACTCAGATAAATCTGCCAGAACGACGTGTCATAAATTGGGCGATCGGATTTCATCATTTGACAATCGAAAGGTGTTCGTTAGATGGGCCATCCGTGCAGACATGATTTTTCTAGTTGCCATGGCAAGAATGGCGGCCGATCATTTTGATCAGTTGACACGGTGCCACCAAATTGGGACTACAAAGACAGGCAAAGCGAAATGCACAAGAATTTAGAGGTAATCGGGCAAATATTGGAATTCATTCGCCATCGAAGATACGAACAAGGTGATCGCTTGCTATCGGAGAGAGATTTCTCGGCTAAGTTTGGAGTCACCCGCCAATACATTCGTGAAGCGATAGCAACTCTCGAAGCTGTGAGAGTCGTCGAGCGGCGCTCGAATTCCGGGATTTATCTTCGCGATGTCGACGCCGAGGGAAGTATCGATGCGATGGTCTTACAGGTGGAGACCGGCGGTGTGCTAAAGCGCAGTGAAGTCGCAGACTCCATGGAGCTGCGTCGGATTTTGGAGGTTCAGGCTGTGCGACTTGCATGCGAGCGATGCGATAATGATGATTTAGAGTTCCTCGCAAATAACTTGGAAGAAACAAAAAAGAAGATCGATGCAGGCGAATCCATTGCCGTGGAAGATCGGCAGTTCCACCAGAGGATAATCGCCTCAACCAGGAATAAAGCGTTAGTCCGTGTTGTAAATTCTTTTTACGAGCTTTCCCGCCAGCGCCGCGACATCTACTTTTCGGATTTGGAACGGTGCCAAGCATCCTATGAACAACACATTGAAATCTTCGAAGCGATTAAACGACGTAGAGTTGGCCAGGCTTCGAAGTGCATGGAAAATCATCTGACCCGCACGGTCGCCGCTTGGGAAATTCTCCTCAGCACACAACGCTCGGACCAGATCGAAGACGATTCAGAATAGAGCTGAAATCGTTCGACATCCCTCTTCAATTAAGGACTAAGAACCAAACCAATCGTCCATCGGTTGTCGCCTACAGCATCCCGTGTCGCCCCCGCTTGAAGCTTCAAGATCAATTTCCTCTTTGGGTAGTCGCATCTTCCTGGCTCGGGATGAAATTTCCAATCGTGAATGGCTCAATGGACCCGAAATTGAAACGGCCGACACCCAAAAACAGGTTGCGGCCATCCGGACTGAGTAGATTTTTCTCAGGGATCCGTTGGTTTACCGACGGCCCCAACATACCGCCGCAATTCCACCGGGCTTAGGCCCCAACTAGGCTAAAATTTGAGCGCGGCAGCCATAAAAAAAACTCGGGGCGCGTCATCATCTACGCCGCACTATCCGCTTTTACTGGTGCGCCCGAGGCCAAGCGAACATATTCCTCTTTCGAGAGTTGGAGGACTTCTTTCAGGATGTAGTCGCGATGTTGGTTTAGTGTTGGTGGTGCAGCGTCATACTCGATTGTAGAGTTCGAGAACTTTATCGGATTTGCCACCAGATCGATCTCACCGGCGAGAGGATGTGGCATTGAGACTTTCATTCCTCTGTCAATGACCTGCGGGTCGGCGAACACTTGATCCAAGGTTTGAATTGGCGCGCAAGGCACGCCTACCGCGGTAAGCAGCTCGACCCATGCTTCGGTTGTTTTTAAACCGGTAACGGCACCAATCTTACCGACGAGCTCGGCCCGATTTGCCAATCGGTCAGAGTTAGTCTCAAATCGGGGATCCTGAGCGAGTTCATCCAAGTCTGCAGCCTTGCAGAATTTTTGGAACTGGCCATCATTGCCAACAGCTAAAATGAAGGATCCGTTCGATGTCTTGAACACTTGGTAGGGCACAATGTTCGGATGGGCATTTCCCATCAATTTCGGCGCAACGCCTGTTGTAAGATAGTTGAGATTCTGGTTCGCGAGTGAACCGACCAAAACGTCGAGCAAGGCCATGTCCACATGCTGTCCGGTGCCAGTAATGTTTCTGTGATGACATGCTGCCAGAACTGCGACGCAACTATATAATCCGGTTAATATATCGGCGATCGGGATGCCAACTTTCTGAGGCCCTCCTCCTGGCTGATCAGCAGCCTCGCCTGTAATGCCCATTAATCCACCTATGGCTTGGATGGCCATGTCATAGCCAGCCCGGTCTCGGTATGGGCCTGTATGACCAAATCCGGTGATGGAGCAATAAATTAGACCAGGGTTTATTCGTTGAAGGTCCTCGTAGCCCAATCCATAGCGATCTAGATCTCCTGTCTTGTAATTCTCAATGAGAATGTCGGCTTTTCCGACCAATTTTTTGATTAGTTCTTGTCCCTCGTCCGACCGGATATCGATGCAGATCGATTTTTTTCCTCGATTGGCGGACAAGAAATATGCGGCTTCAGAAGTGTCTTCGTCATTCTTATCCTTAAGATATGGAGGACCCCATTGGCGCGTGTCGTCACCCGAACCAGGGCGCTCAACCTTCCAAACCTCTGCACCAAGGTCAGCGAGTAGCTGGCCAAGCCAAGGTCCGGCCAAGATCCTTGACATGTCAAGGACACGAAAGCCTTCCAATGCACCAGGCATATTTTCAACTCCTAGAATTTCGGCAACCCATTCAAAGTCGATGCGAAGTTGCCAGAGACGGGTGCTCAGATTGCCCAAGAGCCAATTGAACAATCGTCACACCCATCCCCAGGGAGGCAACAGCGCCATGAAGAACCCCAATATTGATTGAGATAAGGTAAGTGAATTCGGATGATCGCAACGCGGCCGTCGCGAGGCCAATCGAACAAATCTCCAAATTCATAGGTTCTCTGATTCCCGGACAAAGATCAGCGCGTTCGGTCGATTTCGCCGTCTCGCTTTGTGCCCATTTTTCAGCTCCCCATTTTCGTGCCTTGCCGTTTTGAGATCGACAATGGCGTGTTTATTGGCCACACAATGCGGCATGTCTTAATATTCATAACACCAATTTGGTATTACCAATTTATCGTTGCAGAGAATTTTTGTCAAGGCCTCGTCGACTATGGAGTGATCGATTTCAAGCCATTCGATGCATTGCAAAGCCGACGGAACGTCTCTTCGCTCTACTCCCCAACGGGCTATGACTTGTAAGCTGCTCCATCTTCCGGAGTACTTTCGTCAGAAGACTGGCGGAAAACCATGAAATAGAAGAAGACGCCAATCATCGCGAGGAAGAACAAGCTATCCATACTCGTGATGAAAATCATGGGATCGCCATCATTGATGGCAAGGCTCCGCCGAAAGTAGACCTCAAGATCCGGTCCTAGAATGAAGCCAAGCAAAAAGGAGACGACGGGGTATCGTAGCTCTCGCATCATATATGCAACGACACCCACAATTAGCGCTGTGATCATCTGGAATGCAGAGAACGTTGACACATAGGCGCCCGTCATCGCGACGATCGCTATCGATGAGAACAATATCGCCTTATTAATTGAAACAAGATGCAGATAGTACGAACCAGCCAACATCAAGACGATTGGAATGAGCAGCGCCGAGATAAACAGCGCCGCCATCATTGGGGTAATCAACTCAAACTGAGTAGACATGAGGTGCGGGCCAGGCTGCACACCATTAATAATGAGCACGCCCAGGATTACAGCCGATGTGGTGTCCCCTGGAATCCCGAAACTCAACATTGGCACGAGCGATCCGCCACACATCGCATTGTTTGAGCCTTCTGCAGCCGCGACACCCTCGACGGATCCATTCCCATATTCCGCGGGCCTCGAGGAAGATCGCCGTGCTTCTGCGTAGCTGATGAATGCCGCACTACTTCCGCCAGCGCCAGGGAGAACACCAACGAAATATCCAATCACCCCAAACTTAAGGTAGTTGAAGAATCCGATGTTTCTGACGTCCGACCACTTCGGAACAAATTCACGTCTTCGAATAGCTTGCCCTGACGCACGAAAAACATTGTGCATCTCATATTTCTGTCCAGCTTGACTGAGCAACTCATTCACAGCGAAGGCACCGATAAGGACTGCCATAAGATCGATACCTTCGATCAGCCGCGGGATACCAAAGGTTTGCCTTGCAACCGGACTTGCCACATCAATTCCAATCGTTGCAACCATCAGGCCCAACACGGTGGCGATTACACCTTTCGCCAATTCGGCCCGGTAAGAAAGTATGATGACGAACAAGGCGAACAGAATTAACGAGAATTTACCAGGCGTCTGGACCAACAAGGCTGCTTTCGCAACAAACGGAGACAGTGCCATAAGCATGATGGCACCAATGACACCACCAAAAGCTGACGCTAATGCCGCCTGACGGAGCGCGTTGGCCCCCTCTCCTCGCCGCATGAGGATGTTACCCTCGAATGCGGTCATGACCGCACTTGGCGCGCCAGGGATATTCACGGTGATCGCCGTAATGCTCCCACCATACTGCCCACCCATAAATATAGACGCACACATTACCAGCGACGTCGAGATATCCAGGGTATAGGTAACGGGCAATAACAGCGCAATTGCCAAGGTGCCTGTTAAGCCGGGAATAGCAGCGAACAAAACACCTGTGAGAAAGCCCCCGACCATGTATAGAAATACGGTCGGACGAGTGATGACCTCAAATCCGTGTAGGACATCAAAAAGTTGTTCCATTAGGCCCAACCCTCAAAGGTCGGCAACTGAACGCCAAATCCGAATGCGAAGAACGCGTAAATAACTAGCGTTATGAGCAATGAAAGGAGAACGCGCTTAACCACCCCCCCGATACTTCGGTTGGCTGAATAGCCGAACAGCGTCAAGAGCGCATAAACGTAGAGTGCCGTTGAAATTTCAAAACCAAATTGAACGAAAATGCCAATATAGATGGCCGTAATGGCGACCACGAGGATCGGCGCCGAAAAATTTGAGAGCTGCTTTTCGTCGCCTGACGTTTTCGTGCTGAATATTCCGAAGACCACGACGGTCGTCGCGATATACATAATTATACTCAGCAGAATGGGCATGAATGATGCGCTTGGCGCGCCGTGCTTTATCGGCCGACCCAAAGAGACGGCATCGACAAGATATGCGGTTACAAATATGAACACGAGAAGCGGAAAACATAGTTGCCGCAATTGCGTGCCTTTAATGATACCTCGCATCGGCGGTTCTCCATTTAGTTCGGCCAGCCCAAAGATAGTCAAAAAGAACAGCGGCGCCTGCTGAGTCCGTTCAGACAGACGCCGCCGCTTGTGATCACTTCTTAATCACACCTTTTTTGACGAGGTCATTAAGGATGAGAAAGATTTTCGACTGAAACTCTTTCGCCCAAGTTTCGACCTTGTCCGACCCCAACCATAACGGTGACACACCGACTTGTTTGGCCCATGATTGGAAGTCGTTGCTTTTCCAAGCCTTCTCAAGAGCTGACTCAAGCACTGCAACTGATTTGGCTGGTGTTTCCGCCGGCACTGCAAACAACAAGAAACTACCGGTCTGCAGCTTGAGCCCAACATCTTTACTGATGGGGACCTCTGGGAAACCCGGGTTCGGCGCAGCACTAAATTCGACGAGCCCCCTGGCTTGCCCAGATTTCAAGACCGGAGCGAAGTCTCCCAAGCTCGTAATGGCTGCTTCAACTTCGCCCGAAAGAATGGCTTCCTTCTGACCAGCACTGCCGTTTTCGTAGGTGATGACACGAAACTTGACACCCAACGCTTCCTGCAACTGGAGAAGCGTCAAATGTGTCATCGAACCCAATCCGTGAATGCCGAGCTTGATTTTGCCCGGCTTCTTTTTGGCCGCATCCACGATGTCCTTGAAAGTCTTGTACCCAGTGTTGGCGCCGACCATGAGCGCATTCGGCTCGGCTGTGACGTTTGCAACCATCTTAAGGCGCTTAAGATCATACCCGGGCAATAGCTTCTGCCACGGGACGGTGACCACGCTGTCGTATGTCAGCGCGCCAACGGTATAACCGTCCGCTCGTGATGACATCACGCGGTTAATTCCGATGGAGGTCAGGCCTCCTTCCATGTTTTCGACGAAGACTCCCTTCGGCAGAGATTTTTCTGCGATGCTCATAATCTTACGGACAATGGCATCAGCGCCACCGCCAGCTCCCCATGGCACAATTGCCCGAATATCCTTTGTCGGATATTCAGCCGCAGTAGATCCAGAAGGAACACTGACCAATACGCCGAGACCGATAATCGCACTCGCACAGCCAAGAACGACTGCGTTTCTCATCTGTTTCACTAAATAACCCTCCTATTGATTGACGACCGCAACATTGGTGACTGATTGCCTACTCAATCGAGGCAGCATTTTCGTATCATTGGAACGGCAGCCGTTGATGATGAACTTGCACCAATGATTTATTTGGTAATACCATTATGGTGATTCCAATTTAAATGTCAAATTGCCGCTTAACCTAGGCGTCAAATAACGCGAGGATATTCAAGAACATCGGCCCATGGCCTTTCAAGCGCCATGCCGAAAGCAAGAGTTAAGACTTGTCCCGCAGCATTCCGATTTGATATATATTAAAAATGGATATACCATATTGGTTCATCCATAATGATATTTTGCGTTCAGCTTTGTGTGGCACTCCTCATCGTCTCGATGGCGCTCTCGAACTCTAATCGCAGTTGAATGCGTATTGGTGGCGAGCGCATAGCTGAGGAGCAACTAGGGAGACCCAAAATGAAGAAAGTTTGTGTCTGTGAGCATGGTGAACCGTTGGTTGCAATGGAAGCCGACATGCCTGAATTGCAAGGGACCGAAGTTCTCTTGAAAGTGAATGCAACTGGCATCTGCCACACAGATCTCCACCTTTGGGAAGGTGGTTACGATCTGGGGGGTGGAAATAGACTGAATGTTGCGGATCGAGGTATTTCCCTGCCTATGACACTCGGCCACGAGGTCGCTGGCACCGCAGTGGACGTCGGGCCAGACGGAGATCGGTCTATCGTCGGCAAAGATTGTGTCGCTTACCCTTGGCTTGGCTGTGGCGAATGCGCTGTCTGCGAAAGAGGTCAGGAGAACCTTTGCTTGTCGCCTCGATCACTCGGCGTTTTCAGCCCGGGTGGTTACGCTGAATACGTGGTCCTGCCGGATGCGAAATATTGTATTGAGCACGGGAATATTCCTGCTTCGCAAGCGGCCCTACTCGCGTGTTCTGGTGTGACGACCTATAGTGCGATCCTAAAATTTGGGGACATTCTTGAGAGCGAACCTCTTGTTGTCCTTGGTGCTGGGGGGCTTGGCTTGATGGCTCTTTCAATTATTAAAGCAATGGGCTTTAGAGGCGCGATCTCCGTCGACATTGATCCGAGCAAATTGGAAGCAGCCATTGAAGCGGGCGCATTTGCAACGGTTGATTCGAGCAAGGACGACGCCGCTGAAAAGATTAAGGAGTTGACCGGCGGCGGCGCATTCGCGGTTTTAGACCTCGTAGGTGCAGAGGCCACAATAAATCTTGCATTGGATTCAGTGGCCCGAGGAGGGCACATCGTTGTATGTGGTCTCTACGGGGGTGAGTTGAAGTTGCCCCTTCCTTATATTCCGATGCGCCCATTGAACATTCAAGGTAGTTGGGTTGGCAATCTCGCGGAGCTAAACGATTTAATAAAATTGGCTCAAAAAAAGGGAATTGCCGAAGTGCCGATTACCGAATGTTCACTTAGCCAAGCCAGTAGCGCATTGATGGACCTAAAAGATGGTAAGTTGGTTGGACGTGCCATTATTCGGCCATGAGCAATAGGTTGCCTTAGCTCCCAATTTTTGGGTAATCAAAGCACTGTAAATGCTCCGAATAAGTTTCCATAGAAAATGACATGAGCATTTATGACGTGGTTGCGATGCCAGCTAAATTTCCATCGGGTGCATCTACTCGGCGCATCGCCAGGAGATTGTTCCCGTACGGCTGGGGCATCGGATACAGTGATCGCATGGCCAAAGAGTTGCTGCTGGATGGGTCGAACCTTTGTGCCAAGACTAAACCTATAAATCTAGCTGAGGAAAGTCTATGAAACCTGTTTGCCTCGTTATTGGCGCCGGCGCCGGCCTTGGCGGGAATATCGGAAAACGGTTCGCGCGCGATGGTTACCATGCAGCGCTATGTCGCAGGAGTGATAGCGAAGGCCTAAAGAGGCTAGTCGACGACATCGAGCGAGCCGGCGGGAACGCGAGTGGTCATTTAGTCAACGCCATAGAAGAGGGCAGCATTGAAGATCTCGTTGCTAAAGTTGAAACTGACGTGGGTCCAATCGACGTGTTGGCATACAACCTCGGTGCGCAGATAGGGGACAGATCGCTCGAGGAAACGAGCTACAAAGCCTTTGAGATGGGATGGCGCCTCGCGACGTTCGGGCTGTTTAGAGCAGCATCAGAATTGTGCCCATTAATGGAAGAGCGGGGACATGGTACGTTGCTTGTGACATCAGCAACCGCAGCGGTTCGCGGAAATGCGGGTCAACATTCGCATGCGGCCGCAATGGGTGGACGGCGCATGCTCTGTCAAACCTTGAACGCGCAGTATGCATCGAAAGGTATCCATGTTGTCCACGTGTTGGTCGACGGCGCGATCGATGCGCCTGATACGCTCGGGAAGATGCTTGGACCCGAGCGATTTCAGGTGCTTCGGGAAACCCGCGGCGCAGCTGATGGCTTAATGCAGCCAGAAAGAATGGCAGAAACCTACTTCCATATTGCCCATCAACATAGATCCGTGTGGACGCATGAGCTCGACCTGCGCTCCTTCTCTGATCTTGCCTGGTGGAACCGTTAATGGCCTGTTGGTGCCGTCATAAGAAATCATCGAAGAAACCCGATTTCCGCGACCGACCACTTGGTTCAACAGTGACGGCTCGATTTCAGTCGCTACCTAGAGCCCTCACGATTGACCAATGAGATCCTTCGCTTCGTCTTTTAGCTGTTTCTTCAAGATTTTCGCGTTTGGCGAATAGGGAAGAGTATCAACGACGAAAATGTGAGACGGAATTTTATAGGCCGTGAGCCGGCTCCGAACATAAACCTTCACATCTTCCGGATCCACGTCCATCCCCGGCGCATTCTCGAGAAAGGCGACAATCGTCTCATCTCCACCCACTTCAATGCCGACCACTGCAGAATTGAGCACATCGGGATGAGAGTTTAGTTGGGCTTCGACTTCCACAGGATACACATTGAAGCCGGACCTTATAATTAGCTCTTTCGTACGCCCTTCAATCGACAATGCGCCGTTTTCGTCCTCGCGGACGACATCGCCCGTATTCATGAACCCGTCATCATCAAAGATTGCTGACGTCGCTTCGGGGTTGCCGAAGTAACCGACCATCACGTTTGGTCCGCGGACCCACAGTTCACCAGGTTCACCTTGGCGAACTTTTTCCCCATCTTCATCGATGATCTTTATTTCGACTCCCCGGACAGGAATCCCAATATTCACTTCATCAGAGCCGTATTTATACTGGCTTCTGGAAATCGTTGGAGATGTCTCGGTCAAGCCATATCCATTGTACAAGACGTTTCCGAACAAGTTCTCAATGGCGCGACGCAATGTTATATCTAGTGGCGCTGTCCCGATAAGCAGAAATCTTATGCTGTTTGGAATGAGCGACCGTCCATTCTTGTTACAAAAATCGACAATCTTTGCATAAAGTGCGGGGACTGCAGACAAAGTCGTGAGGATCCCCGAAGAGGTCAATTCCGTAATTCTCTCTATATCCGGTCTCGGCATAATGATGAGTCGACCACCAGCGAAAATCACACCCATCATTCCGGTAAATCCGTAGGAATGGGCAATCGGCATTAGACAAAGTCCAACATCGGCCGGACCAAAGTTACCAACACGCTTTCCACGCACGGCTACAAACATCAGATTGCGGTGGCTCAACATCACACCTTTTGGTCGACCGGTTGTGCCAGTGGTGTACATCAACAAGGCAACTTGTTTAGCCGAATCCTCAAAGATCTCGATGGGCTCGCAATCTTCATTCAGCACCCCAACCATCAGATTGCCAATCATTCCGAAGTCATGCTTCTGAGCGCTATGGCGTTCCGCGTGTTCGCCGGCGTCAACGGACACAACATCAGTGAAGATCATTCGCCTTGGTGCGCAGTCTTCGCAAATAGCATCGATTTCACGAGAACTTTGTCTTGCATTGATAACGGCTGTGATCGCATCGAGCATGCTTGCCGCAAAAACCAAGGTTATTGCTGCAATTGAGTTCTCACAGATCAACATAACTCGGTCACCCGGACGCACGCCCAAATGCCTGAGTTCTTCAGCAGCCTCTTGCGCAGCCTCACTCAAATCTCGGTAGGACCACTTCTTGTCATTCTCGTCAATGAATACAATCCGGTTTTCACCCCACAGGCTCCCCTCATTCAAAGCGAGGTGAATCCGAGAAGGCAGGTCGGCTGTCGGATCAATATGTTCCGGATAATCCATTAGACGCCTCTACCTAACTATGGCACCAAAACCGTGCGACCGATGAACTCGCCATTTTTCAATTCTGCGAGCACATCGTTTGCTTCGGACAAAGGGCGCTCTTGAACAGGCACGTGGCCCACACCATGCTCCCGAGCTATCTGAACCAGCTCGCTGAGTTCCCGCACGTTTCCGACCCAACTGCCTTGAATATGTAATGGCCGCATCGGGATATACGGGAGCGGCACGACAAGCTCCCCCCCGTAAAGGCCGCAGACCACAATTCGCGCTCCGCGGATGACGCTGGCAATTGCGAGATTTATCGTTGGCTCCGCCCCAACTAAATCCAACACCGCAACGGCGCCGCCATTTGTCGCGTCGATAATCTGCTGGGATGCGTCACCGTCACTGGAGTTCACTGTGCTCAATGCGCCCGCATTCTTTGCGGCATTGAGTTTGCTTTTGTCCAGGTCGACCAGAATAGCGCCCTTATGACCAAGCGCCTTAAGAATCGAAATTGCCATGAACCCAAGACCGCCAGCACCGATTATGACGAGAGGCTCGTCCTTGAGAAGGTCCCCAAACTTCCGGATCGCGCTATAGGTTGTTACGCCGGAGCACGCCAACAAAGCAGCTTGGGCGGGATCAAGATCACCGATTTCGATACAAAATCGAGGATCGGGCGCGACAACGTACTCAGAAAATCCTCCCGGATGCTGTACGCCGAGAAATTGAGGAGTCATGCATAGATTTTCTTGTCCGCGTTCGCAGGTTGCGCACTCACCGCATCCGAGCCACGGATGGACAATGCATTTCCGCCCTATGCTGGTATCATCGGCGTCCGGACCAACGGCAATAATCTCACCGGCGATCTCGTGGCCAAGCGTAACGGGTGGGTGAATACCACGCTCTGAGATCTTAAGTGTTTTCCCGCCCCCAAGATTATATGCGCCCTCCCATAAGTGAACATCGGTGTGGCAAACGCCGGCATGGCTAATCTTTATGAGGACTTGATTATCTGTGAGCTCCGGAATTTCACTTTCAACAGGCACCAGCGGATGATTGTGTTCCAGCACGCAGTAGCTGCGCATAGTGGTCCTCCCAACCTTGTCAATTTGCTCGCCCCAACGCCTTCAAATATCAATGCGCTGTACAAACTTGTATCCCAAGTCCACTTTTAAATTGGAGATTGATGAATTAGCTCCATCCGGAGACAAGTTTGACCTCCAAGAAGTCTTCCATACCCCACTTCCCACCTTCACGACCGTTCCCGGACTGCTTGATCCCGCCGAATGGCGCGCCGGCGCCGCGACGAATTCCGTTGGCTTCGACCATCCCGGATCGCAATTGTCGCGACACACGCTTTAGCTTTTCAGAATCTTGCGTTTGGACATAGTTCATCAGGCCAAATTCCGTATCGTTTGCGATATCGATCGCATCCTGCTCGTCTTCGAATTTCATCATCACCAGTACAGGACCAAATATCTCTTCCTTGGCAATTCTCATATCGTTCGTGACGTCAGCAAAAATCGTCGGGCGCACATAAAAGCCGCGATTGAAACCGTCAGGCCGACCTGGTCCACCAACTACCACACGGGCCCCCTCTTCAATTCCCGATTGGATCAACCCCTGAATTTTTTCAAATTGTGCTTTGTTAACTACTGGGCCCAAATGCGGGCCGTGTTCTCCGGCTGGTCCAACTTCAAGTGTTTGCCCGACCATTTCTGCGGTTTGCACTGCCTCATCGTAGGCTTGTTTCTCGACAACCATTCGGCTTGGTGCGATGCAAGATTGCCCCGAGTTGATCATGAGTTGCCGCACACCACGCTCGACGGCATCTGAATCGGCATCAGCGAACACAAGGTTGGCGCCTTTCCCACCAAGCTCCAAATGCACCCGCTTAAGGTTCTCAACAGCGTTGGTCGACACCAACTTCCCAGCCCGACACGATCCGGTGAAACTAACAACATCGACATCCGTATGGCCTGACAAAGCGGTTCCCACGCCAGCACCATCACCATTGACAAGATTGAACACACCAGGAGGAAACCCGGCTCGGTCGATCATATCAGCAAGAATTAATGCGCTAAGCGGGCTTTCTTCAGATGGCTTCAGAACCATTGTGCAACCGGCGACGATCGCAGCACCAACTTTCAACATCACTTGGTTCATTGGCCAGTTCCAAGGTGTGATCAGGGCTGCCACGCCCGCTGGCTCGTAAATGATCCAACTGTCCTGCGCTTCGTCGCTTAAGGGTTCTTCAAAAGTGAACTTCCGTGCCACTTCCGCAAAATTGCGCAAATGGCTGAGCCCAGCCATAAAGTGAACGTTGCGAGAAAAGTCTATTGGCGCACCCATCTCAAGGCTCATGGCTTCAGCCATTTCATCGGCGCCCTCTTCATAGTTTTCAATCAAACTTTCGAGGGCGGCAATGCGATCTTCCACGGGTGTTTCTTTCCATGAGTTGAAGGCGGCGCGAGCTGCTGCGACAGCATCGTTGACGTCATTCTCGCTCCCCAGTGAAACAATCGTGCAAGGCTCTTCGTTGGTCGGGTTGATTACATGGTGGTCCCGCGCCTCATGTGGGGCGACCCATTTTCCATTGATATAAAAATTTCTTGTATCAAGCATTTACCTCATCCTCCTGTGGCGCCGCATGGCGGCCACTGCGTTTTTTGATTGACCGACCTTCGACCCCAACCATCACGTCGCCGATCCGGAGCAGGCGACCCGAATTTTGGTCAGGCTGCTCCCATCCAGAGAACCGCGTGGACCTACAGGAAATTCACGAACATCCAATTTTCGGAATCCACGTGGACCGGGAGAGCATCACTTAATCTGTGAAATGCACCATTCCTCCGTATTCGGCTGATCGGCACTTTTCCCAACAAAGGGACAGATTTTTCGAGCTGGCCGTCACTACCTGTGACGGCCAACACATTTATGAGAGTTTTCCCCGTTTCTCTGAGTGGCCAACTCCAGCATCGGATGAGAATTCGGCTTTACCGAAGCATTTGCCGGCCGCTCCTCGGATCATCCGACGATCTTTAGTCCCTTGGGCCGATCAATGAGCAAGCCGGGGTTCATAATCCAATTTGGATCGAACTCCTTTTTCACCGCGCCGAGTGCTTGACGATACAAGGGATCAACTTCTTGATCGTACCAAGGCCGGAACGAGCGGCCGACCGCGTGATGGTGCGTAATGGTGGCGCCCACGTCCATCAGTGCATCGGACGCAGCGTCATGCAAGGCAGTGTACGCCTCAAGAGCATTGTCGTGGTTGGACGGCGCCATAATGGAATAGTAAGGCGCGGGGCCATCCGGATAGAGGAAGGAGAAACGGCGGCACAGAATTCCCCCACCAGTGACCTGTTTCAATGCGTCGCGTACACGGCCCATAATCTCGGTATCGGCCTCTTCGAACTTGTCCCAAGTGTAGGAAGTTTCAAAAGTGAACGACACAATGCCCATAGCGGCACGCGTGTGCATCAATCGCGGCAGATACCGGAACTGATGACGCCAATTTCCTTGGGCCCCTTTCCGGCTGTTCTCCAAGGCGTTGGCCGTGGAATCAGCCTTTGACGTGACGGTCCCGCCAAAGTCCTGACAAATCTCAATACCGCACTCGAGCCAAGCATCAACCGAGTGATCGGCGGACTCGAAACCAAGCAATAACACCGACTCGGTCCCATCGCCGGCCTGATAGAACTTGGCATCCTGCTCATCGAGGAAGCGCGCATTAGCCGGATAAAGACCCGCCTGAGTAATCTGGCGAACAGCCTTGGCACCTTGATAGAAGCTCGGGAAAGAGATCGATGCATTGGCACGAAACTTCACGCGCCCTTGCAGCTTCATCCAGGCTTCCGTGATGATGCCCATGGTGCCTTCAGAACCGATGAACAAACGGTCGGGATCCGGACCTGCGCCCGATCCCGGCAAGCGCCGGTTTTCAATTGTACCCGCTGGCGTCACGACTCGTAGACTTTCGACCATGTCGTCAATATGGGTTAGATGGGTCGCGTAATGCCCCGACGAACGCGTAGCAATCCATCCGCCAAGCGAAGAAAACTCCCAAGACTGGGGAATGTGGCGGAGGGTCAAACCATGCGGCTTCAACTGATCCTCCAATGCGGGCCCCAAGATACCGCCTTGGATACGTGCGCAGCGCGAAACCTCGTCCACCTCGAGCACTTGGTTTAGGTTGCCCAGGTCAACCACCACAACGCCATTGTAGGCATCATCCTCTGGCGCCCAAAAACCACCTGTAACACTAGAGCCGCCGCCAAAGGGAATGCAGGCATATCCATTTTCCCCGCACCAGTCGAATACGGCCGCAACATCGGTTTCGTCGCGCGGATAAGCAATGACATCTGGCGCTCGGCTATAGTCACGGCGATAGATAAGGACCATGTCCTTAAAGCCTTTGCCGTACGTGTGAACGACTCGATCCCACTTATCGGACGTGCAGAAGCTTTCTAGGCTAGCGGGAATCTTGATTCGCGGCGGTGCCAACTCGAGGTCATCTATCGTCGGCGTTTTCTTGACCTCGATGTTTTCCAGCCCGAGACGATCCTTTACGCGCTCGGCCATGACTTCAATTTCGTCCCCAGAGACACCCTCGTCTTCGTATCCCCAAGACCAAAACTTTCGCCGCTTTCCGTAATAACCACTCGTCTGTTGTGCCATAGATCCTCTCCTAATCTTAGCGCGCTTGAACTCGGCGAAGGCTTCGCAGCGTCAAAGCATGTATACCAATTTGGTAATACCAATCACGAATACCATAGTGTCTGTGAATTCGTCTGTCCAGCGCATTTTTTCTAGGTATGTAATAATTTTGCCTGGTAGTCGATCTGAGTGCGGCAAGGTGATGGAGCCTGGTTTCAACTCATACGGAAAATGTCGGCTGGGGTATAAAAGGGAGGGCTTCGAGCTCAATTTTCATTGGGCTCGAAGCCCTCTAGCGAGGCAGGTTGGAGGATTTCTCGGACCTCGCCATATATCCACTTATTAAGCCGATATTTGCCCGTTAATTGCCAAATATTGCCTCCGGGAGCCAAAGCGCGATTTCTGGGAACACCAACACCAACACCAGGCACAGCACTTGCGCCGCAATGAACGGAGCAACGCCCCTGAACATGTGCAATAACTTAATCTCCGGAGGTGCAATTGCCCGCAGATAGAAAATTGAAGGCGCCATTGGCGGGCTCAAGTATCCGGTTTGCAGCACAATCAAGAACAGCACCGAAAACCAAATTAGATCGAAGCCCATATTCGCCATGATCGGAACAGCGATCGGAACAAGGATTAAAACGACCGAAACAAGATCCAGGACAAACCCGCCGACAAACGCGATGAAGAGGATGATGCTCAGAACGGTCCACGGCCCCAGATTCGCAGCATCGATCAAATCCTGCGTCAATCGCACACCACCCAACGCGACGAATATCCCCGAGAAGATATGTCCGGCGACAAGGATTGTTAGGATCATGGTCGAAACGACTAAGGTTGTCTTCGCGGCTTTCCATAGCAGGTTGGGTTTCAAGTTCCCCGCTGTGGCCGTAAGAAACAAGGTGCCCAAGGCACCGCAAGCTGCCGCTTCGGTTGGTGTCGCCCAGCCAAGTAGAATGGTGCCCAACACCGTGAAAATCAAAAACACCGGCGGAAGCAGTGCGGTCAAGGTGATCGTGATTTTTTCCCAAAAAGACAACGCCTCCACTTCGTCGGATTTTCTCGGCGCAACTGTCGGATCCAAGATTGAACGACCAACGATGTAGAGAATGAATGTCAACGCCATAAGCAGACCGGGAAACAGAATCCCGGCAAACAACGCGCCCACGGAGATCTCTACCACTGGCGCCAAGACGATAACGACGATCGATGGGGGAATGGCCGTTCCCAATGAACCGCCAGCACAAACTGTTCCGGATATGAGGGATTTGTTGTAGCCGTAGCTCAACATAATCGGCAAGGCCAGCAGACCAATTACCGTTTCAGTAGCGCCAACCACACCACTACTCGCGGCAAATACGACGCCCATTAGAATGGTGCCTACTGCCAATCCCCCGGGCACACGATATGTCCAGATGTGAATGCCTCTGAACAGGCGTTTGGCGATGCCTGTACTTTCCAAAAGTGATCCCATGAATACGAATAGCGGAATTGACGCCAGCACATAGTTGCCGGCCACATCGTGGATTTCGGTAGCGAAAAGATGTACGGCCGCCTCCCCATATCGGATAAATCCGAAAACCAGGGAAACACTCAACATGGCAAGTGCGACCGGAAACCCGGAGAAGATCACCAAGATCAAGGCCGGGAGCATCAATAGTACGTAAGCATCCATTTTTTTTCGCCTTAACTAATGTGCCCGTCTTTTCTCTCGAACGGTTCGCCTTGAACTAGGCGAGTTACGTTCCGACACAGCTCCACCAATATCTGGAGCGCAAATACAAAGAATCCGAACGCAGCCATTGCTCTGAATGGCCACAAGACGGGGTTCCATGCAGACTCTCCGGTTGTCTCGCCGGTCTTGTAAGTTTCCAGAAAACTCTCGGTTAGACCCCAGGTCGACCAAATCACGAATACGCCGGTAAATGCGTAGCCAATGATGTAGATGATCAAATTCGCCCGGTCGGGCAAAATGTCTGTCAAAAAATCTACTTTTACGTGGCCGCCAACTTGAAGGGTGTACCCAATTCCCATCAAAAAGAAGGAACCGGTCAACATGTAAGCCGTCTCATATGCCCACAAGGTCGGCGCGTCAAAGACGTAGCGGGAGATAACTTCTGTCAACATTGCGATGATCAGTGGGAGCAGCAAGATTGCGCCGATATACGCAATCCACTTGACCGTTGAATCCACGGCATCCAGGAACTTAAACATCTTACAAACCTCCAGCGCATGCGCCCATGAAACCGCAGAGATTGCTGCCCGCACGATTGGCGGACTTTATGCTGAGAAGTTTCGTGTATTCGGGCTTAGCTAATTTGGGCTAGGACTGGCGTGCCACGTGGCCGCCATGACGGAGCAAAAAAATAATCGGCCCGCAAATTAACCACTTGTGCTCACCCTCCAGCAGCTCCCGAAATCCCGAGAACCACTGGAGGGCAAGATTAGACGCCGCTCTACTTAACGGTAGACGTCCGCGGCCACCCACTTCGCCGAATAGGCACGTTGATGTTCAAGAACCTTTTTAAACCAAGGGTTCTTTTTCGCGTGCTCGTCAGACCAAGCGGCCGTAAGGTCCTTCGCCTTCTTGATGACCTCGTCATCAAGGACGACGAACTCGACCTTCGCGTCGACGTAGGTCTTATAGGCATGCGCATCGTCGTCGCCCCGCTGCTCATAGGATTCGCGAAGTTCCAGCGCAGCCGCAAATTCGATGAGCTTTTGATTACGCTCTCCGAGTCGGTCCCATACTTTCTTATTGAACAAACATTCCACCATGACCGAAGGCTGATGCAACGCAGGGAAAATGTTGAACTTTGCAATTTGATGGAAACCTTGCCGCTCGTTGGCGGAGAGCGTTCCCCATTCCAAGGCATCGATAACGCCACGCTCCAGCGCAGGGTAGATCTCCGATCCGGCCATTGAGACAGTCGACATCCCGAGGCCAGCACCAATTTCTGCCCATGCGCCGGAGGTGCGCATCTTCACGCCTTTAAAGTCTGCCAGCGATTGGATTCGTTTGGTGGAAATCATGCCGACTTCAGCAGGAGCCATACCACAGGGGAGCGCGACAACATTGAACTTATCCATCCGCCATTCGCGGAGCAGCTTCGCGCCACCACCCTGGGTAATCCAATGCTGCAGAACCTCAGCGTTGGGGCTGCCGGCGTACCCGGAGAACAACACCGATGCCGTATCAATTCCCCAGTCGTAACCAGACCAATTGTGACCGGCCTCGGCCAACCCCTTGGAAACCGCTTCCGTTACTTTCAAGGCGCTTCCAATAGCGCCACCTGCCAGCACTTCAATTTCTACCTCGCCATTCGTGAGAGTTTTCACGTTGGCGGACATACGCTCCATGGACTCGATCCACTGACCACCGGGCCACGGCGTCGCCATACTCAAACGTTCGGCTGCGAAAGCAGGCGCCCCCAACATCGCGGACGCGACAATCGCGAGCATAGTTTTTTTCCCAAACATGTTTTCCTCCGAATTTTCGGTTCAAGCCGTTCGACGATTCCACCGCGCTGGTGGCATCGTCCCCACACATCACATTGCCAGCCCACCGCTTCTCTTATTATTGCCCTTAAGCAGCGGTTACGGACCAGTATGTTAGGACCGTTTTGGCACTACCAATTTGGTATGTCAATTAAATTATGCAACATAAGAACGGATTCGCTGGAAGCGAGCTGCCGTTCGTCAATTTTCTTGTCGAGAGGCCAGCGGATTGCGTCATCCGCTCGAGGACCTGTATAGGCCCAACCGCGAAAGCTGCATTGAGTCAGATTACATTGTAGTGTCGTGAGAAAGGTCAGTCTTTGTCGACAAGGCCTATCGCCAACGAAGATTTTCCCGATTGAGCTGGTCGATCTTAGTGATACCCATCAATTTCATGCCGCGCTCGATCTCCGTTCGCATGTTACCGAGCGCACGCTCAACACCAGCCTGTCCTGCCGCCGCAAGCGCGTATAGATAAAGACGCCCGCCCGAGCATGCTTTCGCGCCAACGGACAGTGCTTTCAGAACATGAGTTCCTCGCTGAATGCCGCCTTCACAGATCACATCGATCTCGTCGCCGACCGCATCGATGATCTCAGCGAGTTGGTCGAACGGCGCACGCGATCCGTCAAGCTGGCGGCCGCCATGGTTTGATACCATTATTCCGGTGCAGCCAATATCGACAGCCCGTTTTGCGTCCTCGACACTCATGACGCCTTTTAGCGCAAATTGACCATTCCATTGGGCACAGAGTTTTTCGGCGTCATTCCAGTTCATAGACTGATCGAGCATGGTCGAAAAATACTCTCCGACGGAGACCGCCAAATTGGTCCCTGCTTTCACGTGATTAGACAAGTGCGGCATGTCAAAGGGTTCTTTGGTGTAGAAATTCCATGCCCACATGGGGTGCAGTGCAAAGCTCAGGGCACTGGCAGCGGTCAGTCTAGGCGGTGACGTAAATCCGGTTCTCAAATCCCGTTCGCGATTGCCGCCGGTGATGGTATCGACGGTGAGCGCCATGACGTTGAAGTTTGCCGCGCGGGCCCGCTCAAGAAGGGCATCGTTGAGCCCACGATCTTTGTGGAAGTAGAACTGAAACATCTTAGGTCCGGGAGCGAGCCGTTCGATATCCTCGACCGCCACCGTCGCCAATGACGAGACACCAAACATTGTCCCGTAAGTTGTTGCCGCCTTTCCGACAGCGCGTTCACCCTCGTGGTGAAATAATCTCTGCAAGGCGGTCGGTGCGCAGTACACGGGCATGTCGATTTTCTGCCCCATCACCTCGACAGACATATCGACCTCTTCCACACCAGTGAGAACGCTCGGCACGAGATCGCAGTCGTCGAACGCAGCGGTATTTCGGTTGTAGGTCCGTTCATCGTCGGCCGCACCGTCAATGTAGTGAAAAATGGGCCCTGGAAGGCGTCGACGAGCAAGCTCCCGGAAATCTTGAAAATTGTGGCACTGGCTTAGACGCATCGCTTCAATTCCTATGCTTCGAACCAGCGGTAAATAAACTTAACCAGTATGGATGGTCAAGTTTATTTACCGCTGGTTCGAATTCGCCTAAATTCTGGAGTCCAATTCGACACAACCCCGGGGTGGGATGGATGGCCGACATTCCCGATAGCGCTTCAGATGCACTTTTCGATCCAATTCCAGGCGACCTGCTTGCCGATCGGGCCGCATCTCAGATTGAAATGCATATCCTGAATGGCCTTCTGAAAAGCGGCGCCAAGCTGCCGGGCGAACGCGATCTTGCCCAGCAACTGGACGTGTCGCGGCCGAAGCTGCGCGAAGCATTGCAACTGCTGGAATCTCGAGGCCTGGTAAATGTGATTGCCGGCGATGGTGCCTATATCAGCGAGTTGTCGGGCCCGGCGATGTCACCGGCCCTGATTGCGCTCTATATCCGACACCCAACCGCGCTGGACGACCATCTTGAATATCGAAAGCATCAAGAAGGTTTTGCGGCCAGATTAGCGGCCGAGCGGGCAACTGATGAGGACCAAGTCCGGATAATGGAAATTGTGGATGAATTGAAGAAGGTCCATCAGCTGGGCGATTTGCAGCGGGCATCTGAGCTTGATCTTGAGTTCCATACAGCAATTGTCGAAACCAGCTACAATCGAACCCTAATTCATACCATGGAATCGCTTTATGACCTCAATCGTAGCGCGCTTTTCGCCAATCGGCAGGAATTGTTCGAAAGCCCGACGGTTGGCGCGTCGCTGTTGAACCAACATGCCAAGATCGCCGAGGCGATCATAGCCGGCGACGGAATTGCCGCTGAACGCGCCGCGACAGATCATGTGGAGTACGTGCGTGCATCCCTCGCCGAAGCGATTTCCAATAGACACCGCGAAACCATCTCTAGAAAACGACGCATCGTATAATGGTTACGAGGCCTCCGGCGGAGGGCATCGTCACGTTAACCAATCCAAATCCGAGTTCGACAATTATCGTATCGGCTGGTCATGCGGGCACGGCGGCGAACCGTGAATTTAGCGCGTTGTTTCCAAACTGCTTCATTGTCATTCGGGAGATGAGATGCCGTTGGATGTTAAAGTGGTTGTAGAAGGCGGTGAAGATTGAGAGGAAACGTTTCACGGATTTAAAAGACTTGAAACATTGCTGTTTTCGTTCCCGCCTCCGTGTCCCTTCTCAAAACCTAGATTCCTACGGAATTGCTGGGCATTTGCCGGAGTGGTTGCTATCTCCAGCGCATGCTTACGATCCCTAAACTCGTCGCCGTCCAAATCGTCTTTACTTTCAGATCCCGAATTGCGCTGCAGGCTGAAAACGCTCTGCTTCATTACCAAATTGATATCCTCCGGCGCAGCGCGCCGAAACGGGTTCGGATATCGCGGGCCGACCGCCGGATCTTCAAGCTGTTTTTGAAACTATGGTGGCGATCAGGGGATTTCATCACAATCGTCCATCCGAGGACGGTCGTGCGTTGGCACCGGGAGGGGTTTCGTCTCTACTGGCGTTGGAAATCCCGCAACTGAAATGGCCGGCCAATAGTTTCCCGCGAGATCAGATTGCTCGTTCGGCGGATGAGCGCAGACAATCCTTTGTGGGGCGCACCGCGCATTCATGGAGAACTGTTGAAGCTGGGATTTGACATTAGCCAAGCCACGGTCTCGCGATACTTGCCGAGGCGACCGCCCAATCCGGATCAGACCTGGAAGACGTTTCTTCGGAACCACTTGGACTGCACTGCCGCCATTGATTTCCTGGTCGTTCCGACGCTGACATTTCGCGTTCTCTACATCTTGGTCATCCTCGGTCACGGACGGCGAGAATTACTCCGTCTTGCCGTTACTTCCAATCCGACCGCCGAATGGATCGCGCATAAAATTACCGAGGCTTTTCCATGGGGCAACGCCCCGAAATTTATCGTCCGCGACAACGATTGCACCTATGGCGAAACCTACCGTCGCCGACTGCGGGCGATGACCATCGGTGACTGCCCGACCGCGCCTCGATCGCCCTGGCAGAACGGGTTTGTTGAACGCGCGATCGGTTCTATACGGCGAGAGTGTCTGGATCACGTCATCGTCAGGAATGAACGACACCTTCGCCGTCTCCTGAAATCCTATATGGCCTATTACAACCGGTCACGGAAACACCTGTCACTCGACAAAGACTCGCCAATACCGAGACCGGTGTCATCTCTTGCATCGGGACGCGTCGTTGGCATCCCACAAGTCGGCGGACTGCATCACCGATATGATCGAATGGCTGCATGACAATCGGCAGGTTCCTTGGAATCGGGGTTTTGAGGAGGGACACCTCGACTGATCCGATCCGATGGCGGACTGTTCCCTGAATTCCGAATTGGTTTCCCTGATAACGCAGAAAATTTCCCTGATAGAGGCCGTAGGGAATTTAGTTCTCAATGTCAGGGAACCGGCGGCTTTGGAGCTATTTGACTGCCGCGATAGGGCTCAATACTAGATAAATTCCCTGTATTTTCCCTGCCTATCAGGGAATTGCGCCGGAGACGAGTTCGCTCGAGACTGCGCCCACCACCACTCACCCCACTGCGAACCCTCGCCCAGAACTTGCGTCTCGCGGAAAGCCCCGAATTCCGGGGGGTTCAGGCCGTACTTTCTGATAATTCGCTGCGGAGAGACTGTCTCTACAGCTGGAATTCGGCAGTTTTCGCGAGAAGTCTCCGGAGACGATTTTCGTCGCCCAGAACTTTCTTCGCTGGGGTGCACAGGGATCTAGATATTTGATGGGGTTTCAAAGCCCAAGAAGCGCTTTTGAGCCGCCCAATCGGCAGGAATCGGCCCAAGTTTCTTCAACCTCTCCACATTCAAGTCGATGGGATTCTTTCCGTGCAATATGGCTTCGACGATGTCCGGCGCTAAGAATGCCAGGGGAAGAAACCTAGTGACTTCGCAGGATGGCATAGACGCGCGCTCAGAGAGCTTATCAATGGTCCAGCCCTCCTCCTCAGTTATAAGGCGCCACCATTCGGCTGATCGTTGAACCACTCTAATTAGGGTTTCATCTGGGCGTGCTTGTGGAGCATCTATACCGCCAACAACGATCTTCGACTCCACGCCTCTGCGTTTCGTTTGGAACGGAACTTCCAAATCATGACCCTCACCTTCCCGGCAGGGACATATCGCTTCAGTTCGCAAGCGAATGATGATGATGCCTTGGGCAACCGTTACCCGCTCTACCAGATTGCCCAGAACTTTGACTCTATCGACATTTTCTACTTCCAAGAGGCCCGCCATCTCTTCGATGCGTTTCAGCAGTTCATTGAAGGCCTCCGCTTGCAGGCCGCTTAAATCGACCACCCGCGCCCATCGGCTCTGGTCGCTCAGGAATTCGGTCACCGCACTCAAGATCGTGGCTTCCAGTTCGTCGGCGGGCAACCGCCATCCCCCGGTAGCTTTCGGGTCGGTGACGAGACGACTGGATATGTAATATTTGTATCGACGGCCTTTCTTGTTCGTGTGGGATGGCGTCAATCGGTCACCCGTTTCATCGAATAAGAGGCCGGTCAGCAAGCAGCCGTGATTCTTGTTGGCATGAGATCTTCGATCTGGCGCTTTCCCATCGAGCATCTTTTGAACGGCCGCCCAGATTTCCAGGCCAATGATCGCCTCGTGCTGTCCATCAAACACCTCCCCCCGGTGAGTGACTTTACCGATGTAGATGGGATTTCGGAGGAGTTGAGAGAGGTGGCCTCGGGTAAACGGTTTGCCGCCAGTATACTTGGTTGCTGCCTCACGACGCTTGGTGACGTAGCCAAGCTTGTCAGCCGCGGCCTTCAAGTCCCGGATTGATCCATGGTCGAGGTAGAGATCGAACAGAGCTCGGACGATCTCGGCCTCAACCTGGTTGACCACCAATTTCTTATCAACCGCATCAAAACCCAGCGGCGGCAGCCCACCCATCCACATGCCTTTCTTCTTGGAGGCTGCGATCTTGTCGCGGATACGCTCTGCGGTGACTTCCCGCTCGAACTGGGCAAAGGACAGAAGGACGTTCAAGGTCAACCGGCCCATGGAATTGGCCGTGTTGAACTGCTGGGTGACGGAGACAAACGAGACGTTCTTCTGATCGAAGGTTTCGATGATTTTGGCGAAGTCCATGAGGGATCGGGTCAAGCGATCGACCTTGTAGACGACGACCAGATCGACCTTTCCCGCCTCGATGTCGGCCAGCAGTTCTTTCAAAGCCGGGCGGTCCATGGTGCCGCCCGAGATGCCGCCGTCGTCGTAATGTTTGTTAATGGCCTTCCAGCCCAACCCCTTCTGCGACTTTATAAAGGCCTCGCAGGCCTCCCGCTGGGCATCGAGCGAATTGAAGTCCTGCTCCAGGCCTTCCTCGGTCGATTTACGGGTGTATATGGCGCAGCGAACCGTCATAGCCCGAAGAACCTCGGTCCGGACCAGCGGGCGCCGGTGATCACCCGTGCGACCTCGGACAGCGAGCCGTAGGTCTCTCCTTGGTATGTGAACCCGTCGGCGACAACCTCCACGTCATGGTTCCGGCCCTGCCATTCCCGGACCAAACGCGCACCCGGTGCCAATGCCTTTGATGGTTTTTGCTTTTTAATCGATTTCGGTTTGGCTTTTTGTTTCAGCTTCCGTTTTGTCGCGGGATTGAGCCCGCCGAAGGTCTTCATCTGAACCTGATAGGCGGCGCTGTATTCCAAAAGCCGCCGGCTGATACCTTTGGGAGGTGGGAGCCGATGAGCCTTTTCCCATCTAGCGATCAATTCCGAGCGTGACAGGCCAGACGTCGCCGAGAGTTCCATGGCAACCCCAGCTGCATCAAGACGCCGCGTCATTGTTGCGCCTCAGCGGTCAGGCGATAGATCGTGACGCCCTTGGCGTCCTTGGCCCGCTCAATGATGTGCCCAGACTTCCGGAGCCCCGTCAGGGCTGCTCGGACGCTATGGGGCTGCCAGCCGGTGGCCTTCTCCAGTGCGCCCAAGCTGGCGCCTTTCGATCGTTGGACAAGTTTCAAGATGGTTTGCGCTTTAGTGAGTTTGGCGGCCATATCTGCCTCCTTTGCTTCCGCGCCCGCCGGATGCGGGTGCTTCCACCGCCCAGTCCCCGGCCGGTCGTCGGACCGGTCCGGGCGGGCGGTGTTAGGAGACGTTTTGGAGTGCTTTTTGCCTCACCGCTTGGACGACAGTACCGCTCTGTTCGCAGCAGAAGTCCAGTCATTGATTGGAACTTTTCAGGCAAGTAAATGAGATGGGGGCACCCGAAATCGAGTGCCCCCATGATCAATTCCTCTTTGGGAGAATGCCGCTATCTATACCTCGGGATATCGACAATGTGTCCCAGGTTCCTAGGGTTCGACCCTTGCAGCGATCTATAGAACGCCGCATTCGTCTTTCCACCGATATTCCCCGAAGGCGGCGGCGTAAGCTCCCGAAGTGCGCATTCGAGAGTGTTAAAACTCACCTGCTCGCGTGAGTGCGATCTCGCCCATTCGAGAAACTGCGAGAGACTATCGACCTGATCGTCGTGGACGCCGTTTGGAAAAGCACTGCACTCTCTCTCGAAGTCGGCCAACCAAAGAGCTTCTTGCGGCAAGGCCACACGCCCACCCTCAATATCTGCCGTACCCGGCGTCATCCGCGCGACTTTGTCGGTCCGAGGGTTACATTCGATGACGTTGAACCAGCCGGCCGCTCTAACATCTTCGATCATCGAGACGCCCACACTGGCGTTTTCTATGAGGATGTAATCGGCGTCGAAGTTATGTGCGGACGACTGGATGCGCATTTGCAGATCGCGGTACCCGACTTTCTCCCGCACAACGTCGAGGAGGAAACAGATCGCCCCTCTCACCAACCAGGTTGTACCGACGGAATAGTCGTTCGTCTCTTTGCGTCCCTGTGCGAGATCCCAACTTTGAACGATCAGATCGCCAGGCTGCTTGGATGGGGCGACGCCGTATCGTTGGAACTTCGAGATAGGGATCAAGTTTCCGCCCGCTGGGACCGGCTCCTGTTGATACTGCGCGGAAAAAATGTAACTGCCGACGGCCGCTCGACGCTCATCAAGCGCATCCTGTCCGTAAATCGCCTCATGCAGAACATCACCGGCTTTGAACTCGTGAAACTCGCCGTCAGCCAGTGGCACATTCTGGTCCTCTTCTGCAATCGCCTGAAGACGCAGGTGATCCCATCCGCCTTTCGCTAACAAGTGCCCCGCCAAATCATGTTCGTGGATACGCTGTTGAACGACGATGATGCACCCGTCTTTCATATTGTTAAGACGAGAGAGCAGCGTGTTTTCAAACCAGTTTACCGTTCTCTCCCGACAAGCATCCGAGAACGCCTCTTCCGCTTTGTGAGCATCATCCAAAATAATGCAATCCGCACCGCGTCCGGTCAGCGAACCATGAACGGACGTCGCGAGCCGGAGGCCCCTCTTATTGGTTGCGTACTCCCCCAGGCTATTTTTGGTCGACGAGAGCTGCGTATCCGGGAACGCCTCCCGATACCAATCTTCCTGCATCAAAGTCCGAGTTTTCCCGGAAAAGTCTTCCGACAGGCCTTGCGCATAACTCGCGGTAATTATTTTCACCGACGGGTTATGCCCCATGAGGAAAGCCGGCAGGCATACGGAAACGAGATGCGATTTTAAACTGCGTGGCGGCAAGGTGATAAGGAGGCGCTTGCACTCGCCGCGAAGGCATCGTTCCAACCGATATGCAATAGCCTGATGGTGCCAGTTAGGCTTGAAGGGCTCACTTGGGCTTAGGGCCTGAAATGACTTTTGCGCAAATGCCAAAAAGTCCAAACGCAGTAAGGCCAGAAGTTCCGCTTTTGAAAAATTACTCATTGTTTTAGTCCTTAATCAAATTCCGTGCCTGATGGCGCATAATGAAGGCATCAATAATTTCCTCGTCGTCCTGAGAGATTTCAGGACTGTCCGGTTCCCCCACCTCCTCAAAATGGGTGCGTTCGATCAGCCGTAAGAACGCATTGATCGCCCTGATGTCGCCCTTTAGGGCATTGTTGAAGAGCGTCTTCACGAGGGCGCGCTGTTTGGATATCTTCTGCTCTTGAGACCCTTCTCTGACGACGATCTTGGCAGTCAGTTCCTCCTGCAGATCCGTTGCCAGGTTCTTGGTGCCCTTAGGGCGCCCTTTCGGGTTTCCCGATTGACCCGGCTTGAATTGCGAATGCTTCGGAGGCTTTTTGTAGCCAATCGCATAGTCGCCCTTACTCATCGCGGGAGGCTCCGACAGATCGCTCGGCTTTTAGGTCGTCGAAGTCCATTCCGCTGCCCACGTGAATTACGGGTGCGTCCGAGACCTTTCGAAAGCGCTCAATCGCGACCTCAACGTACCGGGGGTCGATTTCACAGCCATAGGCGATCCGGCCCGTTTGTTCGGCTGCAAGGAGCGTCGTGCCGGACCCAAGAAAGCCGTCCAGAACTACGTCCCCGCGATTGCTGGCATCCTGGAGCGCATCAGCGATCATCTCCGTCGGTTTGACCGTGGGATGCAGCGCCAGTGTTTCGTCCCGCTCTTTCCCGAACGTGTTCATGCCGGCATAGGACCAAACGTTACTCCGGTTTCGCCCGAACTTGCCGAGTTGCACGTTGTTCAAATGTGAAGCTTTGCCGTTCTTGAAGACGAAAATGAACTCATGCTGGCTGCGGTAGAGACTCCCCATCCCCGCATTCGTCTTTGCCCAGACACATATGTTGAGAAGGTCGTCGTAGACCTGATCACCAGCTTGGAGGATCTCCCTCACGTGCCGCCAATCCATGAATATATAGTGGAGAGAGCCATCGACGCTGTACTCGCGGAACTGTGTGAAACTATCGACGAGAAATGCCGTAAATTCATCCGCTGACATCTCGCCACTCGCCATGGCAAACTCAGCGTGTTTGCATTTTCCGGTGAGCACATGGCCGTTTACGCGAACATTGAACGGCGGATCCGTCACTACAACGCCGGCTCTGGCACCCTCCATCAGACGCGACATCGTTTCCGAGTTTCGGCAATCGCCGCAAATGACCCGATGAGACCCAAGCAAGAACAGATCGCCTTTTTGTACGACCGGGTTTCCCGGAGGCGCCAGCATGGCCTCCGTCTGATGTTTCTCGTCGGCTGTATTATCCGCTAGGAGGACGTCGATCTCCGGAAGTTCGAATCCTGACAGTGAAATATCAATATCGATCTCACTGAGATATTCGAGTTCAAGCCGCAAGGCCCGCTCGTCCCAAGTCGCATTCTCTGCAAGTTTATTGTCGGCAATTCGATAAAGCCGGACCTCCTCCTCGGACAAATGGTCCACCCGAACCGTCGGAACGGATTGCAAGCCCAGCTTTTTCGCAGCGCTCAGCCGGGCATGCCCAGCAACGATGACATTTTCGCCATCGATCGCGATGGGAGTGATATTTCCAAACCGTGACATGCTCGCAGCAACTTGTGCGATTTGAGCATCCGAATGAGCGCGGCTGTTGTTTTGAAAAGCGATTAGGTCGGAAACTTGCACATACTCTATAGAAATAGTTTTCATCTGATTTCTCCAAAGCAATAGCGCTCACCGCTTTGGTGAGCGGAGTTGAAACGACTAGCTTTTTGAGAACTCAGAGACGCTGGACGTATTAGGCACGAAGCTGTGCAGCGACTTAATCTAACATTCGAGAAGAGGATCCTCTCCTCTTGCTAACATGAGCTAGCAATGAAGGGCGGCTTTAAGCCATCCATCGCCAACTGACAAAATTTATCCCTGATGCGCAAGCATTTTCTGACTTTGGATCTTTTGCCACGCGGCAGGCGTTAGGATTACCCACACGTTCTTTGGCTATTTTAAAAAGATCAGGGAGGCAAACCCCGGGGCCGGCACGAACTTCAAGTTTCTAACGTTCGATTGGACAACCAAGCCCCAGTTGTTTTGGTCGATAGGATCCTGGATCAACATTGTCTGAACCCAGATGCCATCAACAGTGGCATCACAGAATTTGACATTGACTTCGGAAGCCGAAACGGGCCGTAACTTGGCCGAAATTTCTTTGGAAACCGCAACCTTGACCGACAGAACCGCACTCTTCTCAAGTTGCTTTTCTTTAAGCGCTTGCAAGGCTGGCATCATTTGCGCTTCGTAGCCACTTCCCTTCCATTCCATCCCCGTACCTCGAAACCAAGCGTCCAACGCTTTATCTGCCCTCGCTTTGATCACTCCATCTGTACAAGCCGGGAGCTTTCCCTGCACGTTCGTTCCAGCAATCGCCTGAAGCGACACGGCGACACAGACGCCCGCTAATCCGCTTGCTTTCAACATTGTTGTTCCTCCTTTAGAAGCTTTCAGTAATGATTATCCCGTTTTGGGATAATCCTGCATTGGGATTAGCTCTATTTGCGCCGTTGTTCAAGTCTGCGGACGCAAATGAAAAAATCTCTCTATTCGAAAAGACACAAAGCCCTAATCAGGGTCCTCAAAGAGGCCCGTGAAGCCGCAGGCCTTACTCAACAGGCGGTTGCCGACAAACTTGGGAAGCCTCAGTCATTCGTAGCCAAATACGAAAACGGTGAGCGTCGGTTGGATGTGGTCGAATTTCTATGGGTAACTGAAGCCCTTGGTGTTGCCGCGAATCTTCTTTTGGATGAAATCCGTGAAGCAAATTGATTCGGTGTATAACCCATGCCGAGAACATCGAAATCAGCGCAGATGGCCCGCGTCGGCGCAAAGAACACAAGACCGTAACTAACAGTCAGCAGATATTAAATGCACCGGGTACCGTTTTCGCCTTCGCAGGAGAAACCTTTCGGAAAATCTGATCAGAAAATTAAGAACCTTAATGTGGCGCCAATCTTACTGTTTTACCGGTGTGCTCTCTCCAGAGACCCAACCTTTTGATTCGATAATCCACCAATTCAGGCGATGTTCCAAAGTGAGCAGCAATGTTTTCTGAGGACTGGCCTTGTTTTACCGCATCAATAACAGCGTCCTTTGGAAGAAGTGTCGCAGATGCGAGATAAAACGCATCATGCTCCTCCGACTTATCGTAGGTCCTGCCATAGCTCTCAGAGATTCTGGCAACTTTTGTAAGTTTGTGCCCTAACAAGATGTGCCAATACTCTTCCAAGATCGTAACTCTCTGTCTCTCAACTGATTGATCATCATTCAAGAGCACGGCCCAATTTTCATTTTCTGAATCTAAAGGCACGCTCATCGCGGACCATTCGTCACTGGCACCGCCACGAAGATGCTTCTTGGTTTTTGAACTCACTAAATCCGTGCTGCTGATTGGAATGACTGTCACGCCGCCTACCTCTATCCGGAGGCTATCTAACGGTTCGCCTGGCGACAGCTTTAAATCCGATCGAAAATCAGCGGCCTCTTGCTCAAGCTCTTCTTTCGACAGCGACACAGAGCCCGAAGCAGTGTTTTCTTCTGGCTCAATATAATCAGCCCAGCTTTTTGACCCTGCCATAGATTCTCGAATGGAGTCTGCGGCCCCTATAAGGAGTTGTACCGTCGTCGACTGAACATTCTTCGCCGCTCGGAAATGAACAGACGCAACGTTGTCGAATCTTAACCCAGCACTTTCCGCATCAGGCCCGAGCCATTGTATCAACCGAACCTTCGAGTTGTTATCTGGCTGTCCTTCGCGTCGCTCAATACGTGCAAGGGTCGAAAAGCTAATGCCTACCGCCGCTGAAAGGCCCCGAATGCTCAAGCCTTCAGCTTTTCGTTTTCGTTCGACCGCTCTGACTAATTTCTCTTCGAAAGTAATCATCTCAAATTGTGCGAATCACACGTCTTGACACAGCCACCCCCTTCAATCAGTATGTGTGAATGACACAGAATCGCACATCCCAGCTGTCAAGTGAAGCCCTTTCAGTGGCAAAGGGTCATGACTCGCCGGGAGATTCTGATTCAGGCCCCCTCTCCATTCGCCCGCCCAAAGGTGGCGTATGGCAAGATTTCCTAAATGTTCTCCTGCGGAATCACATCGAGAACTGGGAGCCAATTTATAATTATTTCATAAGCTCTGATCTCGTAGGAACCGCCGAGTTCTCACATGGGGCCTGGATCTGCAAATTCGGGGACGCACCCTCCGCTTTCTGGCTTATTTGCGAGGGACAAGTGGATATTTCTGGCGACTCGCAAACCCGATTCAAAGGCAGGGGTGCCGGAGAGTTGATTGGGGAGCAGGCTTTTTTACTTGCAAGCCAGCCGGGTCAGATTGGCGTGAAGCGCTCGGCCGGAATGCGTGCACATGGGCCTGTGAAACTCGCGGTCTTCCCGAGCAGCCTAATCGCTAACATGCCCGTAGAGCTGAAAGCTTCGTGGTTTGAGTTTATGGCCCACTTGTTGAACGGCAAACTTATTGAAGCCAGTAACGAGCGGGCCAAATCTATGGATGACCGGATCGCCAAGTTACGGCTCCTAAACCGCTTTTGCGATGGGGAAGCATTGTCTTTGGTCCAAAGGGCAGCAGATGGTGAAGTTGCTCAAGCGCCGGTCCGGGACACAGTGATTTGGTTTAGCGACATCGCTGGTTTCAGCTCCTGGTCCAGGGGCAAGTCTCCAACAGATGTTGCTGCCGTAATAAGGCAGTTGCTGGGCTTGCAGACCGACCTAATCCACCAATACGGCGGTGGCATCGACAAGTTTATGGGCGACGCTGTAATGGGGTTTTGGTTCGTGGATGGCGTGGATAAGCATGCCGTCTCCCAAGGCGTTAAATGCGCCAGCCATGTGATCAAATCTTTCAATGAGTCTGTAATTGGAACGGATAGGTCTGAGCTTTCGCTTCGCATCGGACTTCATTGCGGCAAGGTGTGTTTCGGCGATTTCGGGACCCAAGACCGTATCGCCGTGACGTTTATTGGTGAGGCAGTGAATTTGGCTGCGAGGTTTGAACAACTAAGAGCAAGTGACAAGAACCCGAACCTTGGGCCCGTTCGAGTGAGCCAAGATTTGTTTGAACGCATTGCGGCGGTAGAACCAGAGCTGGCGCAAAGTTTCCGTGGGCCTCGACAAGAGCAGGTCAAGAAAGACCAATTTTCGGTCTATTGGTTGGAGATATGAAGATGGGGTGGGAATACAAGCGCGCGCAAGGCCGCATTGAGCAACACATTGCCAGAGCGCCGGTCATCGACGAAAACGTTGCCAGCCTAACAGAGCACCGTAATTTGGTCAGGCGGGAAGTCCGAGCGGCCCTTGCGAGAGGTGAGTTCCCGCGGTCCCGTGCGGTGGTCGTCACTGGCGTTCACATGTATGGCCAGCTTTTGGATTTTGAAGACTTCATTGTGAACAATGAGAGCGCCGAGACCGAGGAATCACATAAGCGAATGCTGTCCTTCCTGGACACACATTACCGCATTTGGGATAGCCTTGTTCAAGATGAAGGCGGGTTCACGGTTGATTTCCACGGCCCGCGCCTCCATGCGGTGATCGTCGACCCGTCTCTTGGCCCGAAAGAGCAGATTGAGAGGGCCATTGCGTTGGCCTGGCGATTAACTAAAGCCGCAGAAGAAGTCGGACAAGTCTCAGGCTTCAGGACACGTGCTCGCTTTGGGCTCGACTATGGCACTTGTTTGGCTTTGACGACGGGGCGCTCGCACGAGACGGACACGCTGTTTCTCGGAAGCCCTGCCAATCACGCTGCGAAGACCGTGGCCGCGGAGAACGTCGAAGGCATTTTCCTCTCACCGCGAGCACAACGTTACGTCCAAACGATGCCGGCAGTTGGGCGGCTAGGCAACGCACAGGTGTTAAACGAAGTAATTTCCCGTGCGAATCAGAATTACCGATTTGATAACGTGGATGCAGCGGTCGCACAAATCATCCGCGGCAACTACACGCCACCCGAATTCACTTTTCGCCGCCACACGCCGCCCCTGGCGACAATGAAATTTGGGGACCTTATACCTTCTCAATCAGTTCGACTGGGAAGCGCCTCCTTATTTGCGGACATTGACGGATATACGTCATTTGTCGATGAAGCGATCAGTTCCGGATTGGCCGCTATTAAGGCAGCGACGACTGGGATCCACGTGATCCGAGAAGAGCTCAACGATGTGCTCAAGGATGACTTTGGCGGGAAACGGGTTCGGTTTATCGGCGACTGCATTCAAGGTCTCCTGGCAGAAGGAAAAACCCAGGACGATCCTGCTCAAGCGGTTGAGAATAGTATTTATTGCGCGTCAGGCATGCGCGATTCCTTTGACTTGATCCGAGAAAGGTTGAGGAAAATGGATACTCTCGACTTGGCAGTGGGGATCGAATTCGGGCCGGTTGCCGTTACTCGTATCGGGAATAGAGGTGACGCGAGCATCAGATGCGCTGCTGGACGCGCGGTCATACAGTCTGAACGGGTTCAGCAAAGCATTTCTGGCGGCGGAGTGCGCCTTGGGCAAACGGCGTTGGTGCATGCGCCGCGAAATGCTGAGGAAACGATCCTCCGGGCTAGCCGTATCCCCGGCTATGACGATGTACACAATCTCCTCGGCAGCGCCATGGCGCCAGCGATTAAGATCATCCGTGATGACCCGGAGGCGCGGCCATACTGCGGAGAGGCGTCCTAGCCGAGGTGATGGAAACAAATTGAAAATCGACAACATGGTCACGTCTGCGGCTCTCGCTCACTTGATAAGTGCCGCCCCTAGCTGGTGCCAAATAAAGTCCGCCCAAGGAAACGAAGCGAGAGCCCTAGTTCAAGCAATCCAACAAAGCGGGAAGCCGACGAGCGTCTATGAAATAATGATCGTGGCCGCATCGAATGATGTTGTTCGAGCTCGGGAGGCAACTCCGGCCCACTTACCAATTCAATGCCCGACCCGACACATTGAAGCTGAGGGTTGGTGGTGCATCGGCATGCGCTCAGGTCATGATATTAGGGATGTAGATGATGCCACCCGCTGGTGGCGGAAACTGGAAGGTTGGATTTTATTCCAGGAAACCGCAGCGCGGACCGGTTTCTGGCCTCAAGAGGCTGAGATTTCTCATGGTGAAGCGGGCGAAACTCAGATGCTAGCTGAGGCAGTCGCACGCGAACGGGACCTTTCAGGCGATTACGCCATGGTGCTTCGCGACGAAGGCCATTTGTTCCGCGGGTTGAGGCTCATTCGAAAACTTGACGCAAATGTCAGGCCCCTTGTGAATGGTCGAGCTGCTTGCATTTGCAATTCCCGATACCGAAACGGTCGTCTCAAACTACGGCGTCAGTGCTGGGCCGAGAATGATAATTGTTTGATTAGGATGGAAGCACTGCGAAGGAAGCAACAGGCTGATTTCATCGAAGACTTAAAAGCGAGTGGGTTCAAATGTTGCGGGACAATGGAAGTATGCCCTTTCAGGTAACATGTTATGAGTTTTTCTAGGTCTTGAACATGTCCGTCGTCAAAATAAATGGGGCATTTGATCCTGTTTTGTAACGGAGGATCTGGCTCACCTTGATTTGATGTTAAGCCGCTTGTCGTTGATGGTTCAAGCGGCGGTTTTGAATGGTGAGTTTCTTGATCTTTTTTCTCCTTTCGATGATGGCCGTATCCCGCCCGAAGTAAGCATCGGCAGGCGTGACGTTATTCAGGCTCTCGTGGTAACGATGGTTGTTGTAATGCTCGACGAAGGCCCCGATCTGGTTTTCGAGATCGCCGGGCAGGTAATAATTCTCCAGTAGGACGCGGTTCTTCAACGTCTGATGCCAGCGTTCGATCTTGCCCTGGGTCTGCGGATGATACGGTGCGCCCCGGACATGGTCCATGCCCTGGCCTTCGAGCCACTCAGCAAGATCGGCGGATATATAGGACGAACCGTTGTCGCTCAGCAGGCGCGGCTTGTGAACAACTTCGGCCCTGTCACAGCCTGACGCCTTCAAGGCCAGGCCCAACGTCTCCGTCACATCATCGGCCCGCATGGTCGTGCATAACTTCCAGGCGATGATGTAACGGGAATAGTCATCCAAGATGGTCGACAGGTAAAACCAACCCCAGCCGATGACCTTGAGGTAGGTGAAGTCGGTCTGCCACAGTTGGTTCGTAGCCGTGGTCTTGTCGCGGAACTCGTTGGCTGCCTTGATGACCACGAAGGCTGGGCTGGTGATCAGGTCATAGGCTTTGAGAAGCCTGTAAACCGAGGCTTCTGATACGAAGTAGCCCTTGGTATCCGTGAACCTCACGGCCAGTTCCCTGGGCGACAGTTCCGGCTCGTCGAGGGCGAGGTCGACGATCTGCTCGCGGACATCGTCGGGGATGCGGTTCCACACCCGGCCGGGACCGCTGGTTTGGTCCTCAAGGCCGGCCTCGCCAAACGCCAGGTAACGGTCGTACCACCGATAGAACGTGGTGCGAGGAATACCCAGCTTGTCCAGCGTGCGGCGGACCGGCAGGTGAGAGCGTTCAACCAGCCGGATGATTTCCAGCTTCTCGGATGCGGGATATCTCATTCCTCGTCGCCCCCATCCCCGATCATGCTTTTTTTGAGCAGGCGATTCTCCAAGGACAGTTCGGCGACCAGTTCCTTCATGTCGCGCATCTCGCGCTTCAGGGTCTTGACCTCACCTGTGTTTGCCTGGCGCGCCGTGTCGCCCGCCAGTCGCTTCTTGCCCGCTTCCAGGAACTCTTTCGACCAGCTGTAATACAAGCTCTCAGCGATGCCTTCCCGGCGGCATAGGGCAGAGATACTTTCCTCGCCCCGCAGCCCTTCAAGGACAATGCGGATCTTCTCTTCCGACGAATACTGCTTGCGCGTCTTACGCCGGATATCACGGACAGCCTGATCGGCTGGGGCTTTCTTGCTCATGGATTTCTGTCTCATCTTCGTTCCCTTCGGTCACTACGATGAGCCAGAAATCCTCCGTTATGCAAACACCTCAATATGTCCCAAAGGTGCTGACGTTAGACACCGACATGGGACGAACCATGCCGAGGGCCAAGTTGTAGAAATGGAGGCGCAGTGATCAAAAGATCATCTTTGTCCCGACTACGAAGAACAACGCGTCAGCCTCCTCGCCTTCGCTTCTTTTGATGTTCGCGGTTCCACCGAACGATTTCTCGTAATGAATGCCGATGTAAGGCGAGAACAGGCGGTCGATGACGTCGTAGCTGACCCGAAGCCCCACTTCCAGTGTCGGCCCGAACGCCGCACGGCCATATTTTGCATCATCCGTGAAAGGAAGATTCAACTCAATGGTCGGTGTCGCAACAAGGCGGTTTGTAAGCAGGAGTTCGTAATCCACATCGAGCCTCGCTGAAGGTCGTTCGCCAACGAACAGATCCACATCCACCTCAAAGAACTGAGGCGCCAAGCCGTGAAGGCCGATCACGCCATCGACCCGGTTGCCGGCAGTTGGGCTAGAATACCGCACGCCGGCGACCGCATCGAAGAAGGTTGAGATCGGTTTCTGCAGCCGAAGCTGGTTCTCCATCCTCTCGAAGTTATCGTTTTTAGTCGCGAACTCGCCTTCCGACCGCCAGACGAGCTTCAATTCGTCCGTACCGATCAAGGCGTCGAAATTCCAGGCGAGAACGTCGGTCTTGTCGGCGCCTCGATACCGGTATTCGAGCTGCTCCGCCTGGATGCCATAGATCAGCGGCTCCGCCTTGGCCGGGGCCGAAACCGAAACCGCGAGAAGGACCGCCGGGACCAAGGCCCCGGCCGAGATTAGTCGTTTGCTCATGGTCATCCTCCGTGTCCGGTCTTCGCCGTCGGCGCTTCGGCTTGTTCTTTCGGCCCGCCTTCAACCACGACTTTTCGGAACATGCCGGCGTCGGCATGGTAAGAGAGATGACAATGGAATGCCCATTGGCCCGGCGCATCGACTTCCGTTTCCATGTAGACGGTGGTCCCCGGCGACACGCTGACGACGTGTTTGATGGGGTTCCACTTGCCGGAGCCGGTATCCAGGATCGACCACATGCCATGCAGATGCATTGGGTGGGTCATCATGGTCTCATTGATGAACTTAAAACGGACCCGCTCTCCGTATTTCAAGCGGATGGGCTCAGCTTCGGAGAACTTTATGCCGTTCATGGACCAGATATAACGCTCCATATTGCCGGTCAGACGGAGCTCGATTTCCCGCGTCGCGTTGCGGTGCTCGTACAACGGTTTGAAGGCTTTCAGGTCCTGGTAGGACAGGAACTTTCCGCCGTTGGCTGCCGACGGCAGCAACCCGCTGCCTTGCGCATAGAAGGAATCTATTTCCTTGGCCATGGGCCCATGGTTCATGCCCTTCATCAACGTACCGTCGGGCATCTTGTGCGCGCCTTCGGGCATCTTCATGGCGCTGTGGTCCATGCCCTTCATCATCGAGCCGTCGGGCATCTTGTGGTCACCCTCCGGCATCTTCATGGCGCTGTGGTCCATGCCTTTCATCATGGTCCCGTCGGGCATCTTATGCATACCGCTATCGGATTTTTTCATGCTTCCATGATCCATTCCGGCCATTGAGCCGTGGTCCATTCCCTCATGCCCCATGCCCATATCGGCCATCGTCAGGCGCGGCGGTTGGCGAAGTTCCGGAACCTCGGCCGTCATGCCTTCGCGGGGGACCAGGGTCCCGCGGCCGAAAGCCGATCTTCCCATGGACTCGGCGAAGATCGTGTAGGCCTTGTCCTCGGTCGGGCGGACGATGACGTCATAGGTTTCCGCAACCGCGATGCGGAATTCATCCACGGTAACGGGCCGAACGATATTGCCGTCCGCCTCAATGACCGTCATTTTCAATCCCGGAATACGGATATCGAAATAGGCCATGGCCGACGAATTGATGAACCGCAGCCGCACTCGCTCGCCGGGTTTGAACAGGCCCGTCCAGTTCTGTTTTGCGCTTTTACCGTTGATCAATGGGACGAAGCCCTGAACGTCTTCCACATCTGAAGCCATCATACGCATGTCACCCCATGCCAAGCGGTCCTTCAGCGTGGCATCGAAACCGTTTTTCTCGGCATCCTTGAAGAAGTCGAAAAGGGTCCGCTGTTGCCGGTTGTAATAGTCCGCAGACATTTTCAAGTTCCGCATGATCCGGTTGCCACGGTGTGGGTGGGCGTCCGTTAATTGAACAACGTATTCCCGGTCGTAGCGGAAAGGCTCCCGCTTTTCGGGTTCGATGACGATGGCGCCGTAAGCCCCGTCCGGCTCTTGAAAGCCGGTATGGCTATGGAACCAATATGTGCCCGACTGGACGATCGGGAACCTGTAGGTAAAGGTCTCACCCGGCTTGATCCCGGGATAGCTGATGCCCGGCACGCCGTCCTGATCAAACGGCAGGATCAAACCGTGCCAATGAACCGAAGTATCTTCAGAGAGGTTGTTGGTCACGTTAATGACCACATCCTCACCTTCCTTGAACCGAAGCACTGGTCCCGGTGAGGCGCCGTTATAGCCGATGCCGCTTCGGGTGAATTCGCCGGTATCAATGGTAACCGGATCTACCGTGAGGTTGTACTCGCCCGCCATTGCCGTTCCGGCCGCGGAGAGCGCCAAACCCGCCGCCGCGCAAAGCGCGGCCACAGGTCTCGTTATGGGTCTAATCATGATTAGCTCCTTTTATCGGTATGGTTCGTCACTGGACTGTCAGAGGGCCGACCATCCCGGACTCGTAATGACCCGGGACCGTGCAAGCGAACTCAAACTTCATGGCTTTAGAAAATTTCCAGATCATCTCCTCGGACTTGCCCGGCTCAACCAGGGCGCTGCCGCTTGCCCCGCCGTGCATATGGCCCATCTGTTGTCCTGAGCCGTGATCCATCTTCATGCGATCATGGTTTATCCGGTCGGCTTCGATCATGCCGTGCTCCATCATCATCTCCATCATCTTCTTGTGTTCGGCATGCGACGCCGCGGTGCCGAGGGCGAACTCGTGCAGCAGCGTCCCCTTGTTGACGATATTGAATTTCACAGTCTCGCCGGCCTTGACGGTGATCTTTTCCGGTTCGAAAAAAATATCCTGCAGGACGACGTCGATAGTACGGGTCACATCTGAGGCCTTGCCGGGCCCGCCGATATCCGCGCCCTTGCTGGCATTACCGTGGTGGCCCGGCGCCCCGTGCCCACCGGCGGCGGGCTTTGCATCGCCGTGGCCATGGCCTGGTTTGCCGGCTCCAGCGAATGCAGGTACGTTGATCGCCAGCAGTATGGCGGTGGAAAAGGCCACCATCTGGATGAACGGACGGCGGGTGAGTGACTGGTTATTGGACATACGCTTGATCCTTGCTTCTAAGTATTGAATTTCGAGATTAGTCGGTCGGAAAGAGGGCAATGCCTCCTCGGGAAACACGGTTCCTCGCGGCCGAATGGAAATTTGTGCGGAGAATTATCGCCACGCGCTCGTCGTGTGTCACGATCGCCTGCGGTAGGCGGTTGTTCCATATGGGCCAATGGGCCCCAGGCTCAAAGAAGGCTATGCTCCGTAGTCAATTCCAACCGCTTGGAAACTACGCAAGAATGCGTGGCGGTTTCGGCTGACTTTCAGGCATGTGAGGAGACAAGCTGCGGTCTCGATGTGGTGAGACGCCCTTGACTTCAAGAAGGACCATGGCGTGGTCGGAAGCATCGCGCACGGCAAACGACGAAGATGTCACGTTATGGCAGCAGCCACCCGTGCCTTCATGGTGCGATGTGGGCGCATTACTCGTATCACTTCCGACTTCGTGACACTCAGATTTCTGATGTTCGGAGCTCCCGTGGAACCCGCTACCATGTGCCTTAACACTTTTGGAAATCTGCGCATCATGGCTGTGATGGCCCCGATCACCTGAATTGTGACCGGCAGCATGCGTCGCGCCCATCCCCGCGAGAACCACGGAAAAGGCAAGAAGCAAAACACACATCCATCGCAGATTAAGGCTCATTCCAATATTCAATCTCACGTGCGGATAATAACTATTAATGATCGCACTGTCTAAACATGGTCCAGGACCGGCCCGCCGCGGGCCCACACTTGATGGGGGCTTAGATTAGTGCCCGGTCCGAAGACAGACGCTCCGACAAAAGATGTTCCCGCTCTTTTGAGACAACGATGGCGTACGTCAAATCTGTAAATCCCCACACCATCATCTCTCCATTCTGCGCTTGTTTCTAAGCCCTCCTCCCACGGGAGGGTCAAGCCTTGAAAATTCGAAAAACAGGCTTCTCTTGACGACCGCTAACAGAACACTCGCGCCGCAAGACATCTCCCGATCAATTAAACTAATGCATCATGTCCTTTTCTTCTCCGGCTAATCCATCGATGATCGGACAGTCGGGTCGATGATCGCCCTTACAGTGGTCGATCAAGTGTTTAAGCGTGTTCCGTAACGACCGCAGTTCCTCAATCTTGATTTCGATTTCTTCCAAGTGTTCGTTGGCGATGGCTTTGACGTCGGCGCTGGCGCGCTGTTTGTCCTCGTAAAGCGACAATAACGTGCGGCAGGCATCGACCGAGAACCCAAGCCCGCGGGCGCGGTGGATAAAATTGAGCTTGTGGACGTCAATTTCGCTATAGACCCGATAGCCGTTATCTTGACGCTTGGGAACGACCAGCCCGATCTCTTCATAGTAGTGAAGCGTTTTGACCGACATGCCGGTCGCGGTCGCGACATCTCCCACATTCATTTTAATTCTCCTCTATGGATACGGTGCGGAGGCGAAGCGCGTTACCGACGACGGAAACGGAGCTCAAGCTCATCGCTGCCGCTGCGAATATCGGCGATATCAGAATACCGAACACGGGGTAGAGAATTCCCGCCGCCACGGGCACGCCTGCCGCGTTATATACCATGGCGAAGAACAGGTTCTGCTTGATGTTCCGCATGGTCGCCCGTGCCAGCTTGCGCGCCCGGACGATACCGTTCAGATCACCCTTGACCAAGGTGAATCCGGCGCTCTCGATGGCGACATCGGCGCCGGTGCCCATGGCGATGCCGACGTCGGCCTGGGCCAGCGCAGGTGCGTCATTGACGCCGTCGCCGGCCATCGCGACCTTCCGCCCTTGAGCCTGCAGTTCCTGAATGATCCGAGCCTTGTCTTCGGGCAAGACGTCGGCGCGGATTTCGTCGATCCCCAACTTGGCGGCAACGGCCTTCGCCGTGCGTTCATTGTCGCCCGTCGCCATGACGATGCGGAAGCCTTCCCGGTGAAGGGCTTCCAGGGCCGCCGGCGTGGTTTCCTTGACTGGATCGGCCACCGCCACCAGGCCGGCGATTTCATTGCCGACGATCACATACATAACCGTCTCACCCTGATCACGCCGGGCATCGGCGAGGCCTTTCAAACCGGCGCCATCAAGGCCCAGATCGGCAACAAGCCTTGCATTACCGAGGGCAACGGGCTTGCCATCGACAACACCTTTCACACCTTTCCCGGTGACGGCGTCGAAGTCATTGACCTGGGCGAAGTCGACCCCCCGGTCTTCGGCGCCCGAGACGATCGCCTCGGCCAAGGGATGCTCCGAGCCGCGTTCCAGACTTGCCGCCAAACGCAGAACTTCGGCCTCGTCGTGCCCGGTTTCCGGCAAGACGGCAACAAGCTTCGGTTTACCGACCGTCAGCGTACCGGTTTTATCGACGATCAGGGTATCGACTTTGGCGAAACGCTCGAGCGCCTCGGCATTCTTGATCAAGACGCCCGCCTGCGCTCCGCGCCCCGTTGCCGTCATGATCGACATGGGTGTCGCCAGACCGAGCGCGCAGGGGCAGGCGATGATCAGGACCGCAACCGCCGAAACCAGACCATAGGCCATGGCCGGCGCCGGACCCCAAACACTCCAGACAATAAAGGCAATGATCGCAATCGCGATGACGACAGGCACGAACTTACCGGCAACGGCGTCGGCAACTTTTTGAATCGGCGCACGGGACCGCTGGGCGTTCGCCACCATCTCGACGATCTGGCTCAGCATGGTGTCGGAACCGACACGTTTGGCCTCGATGATCAAGCTTCCGGTGCCATTAATGGTGGCCCCGGTGACGTCGTCGCCGGCGACTTTCTCGACGGGAACTGGCTCGCCCGAAATCATCGATTCGTCGATCGAGGTGCGGCCTTCAAGAACGACGCCGTCTACGGGCACCTTGTCGCCAGGGCGGACTCGCAGCTTGTCGCCAACCTTTACATCTTCCAAGGGAATTTCCGCTTCCGATCCGTCATCCCGAATTACGCGGGCGGTCTTCGCCGCCATATCCAAAAGGGCGCGGATCGCCGCACCGGTACGGTCACGGGCACCCAATTCCATCATCTGGCCCAGCAGAACCAGGACGACGATGACGGCGCCGGCTTCGAAATAGACACCCACGTGACCCTTCGCGTCCCTAAATCCATCCGGGAATACATCGGGAGCGACAACCGCAATGACGCTAAAGACGTAGGCCGCACCCACGCCCATGCCGATCAGGGTGAACATGTTGAGCGAGCGATTGATGACCGAATTTATACCGCGCACGAAAAACGGCCAGCCGGACCAAAGAATAACCGGCGTCCCAAGTGCGAGCTCCAGCCATAGGGCGGTGCGTTCTCCAATCATTTCTCGAATAAAGCCAAGGCCGACGAATGGTCCCATGGTCATTACCAAAAGCGGCACCGTCAGAACGGCGCCGATCCAGAACCGGCGGGTGAAATCGATTAATTCAAGGTTTGGCCCTTCGTCGCCCGCCGGTACGCCCATGGGCTCCAGCGCCATACCACAGATCGGGCAGTCGCCGGGGCCGATCTGGACGATCTCCGGGTGCATGGGGCAGGTATATTCCGTCCCCTCGGGAACATCTTCCGCGGCCTTATGAGCACCGGACAGATAATGCTCGGGATCCGCGACGAATTTGCCGTGGCATTTGTCCGAACAGAAATGATAGGTTGCGCCGGCATGCTCAAGCGACGGCTTGCCGGCGCTCAAATCGACGCTCATCCCGCAAACCGGATCGGTCGCGGTCGTCGCTTCGCCCGCGATTTTTCCTTGGTGGCCTTGCCCCCCGCAACAGCCCTCATGACCAGACGCGTGATGGCCGTGCGGCTTTTCGGCTTTGCAGCAACCCTTTTGCTTTTCTTGCTCTGTCGCCGTGGCGTGTTCATGGTCGTGACCGGTTGCTTGCTTGTCCATTTTCGTCTTCCTTTTTCGCCTGCGCGAGGGTGTTTCTGTCCTAACAATGGCTACACAATGCCCCCTCCAGCGACCGGAGGGTCAAAGATAATTTATGCTTCCTTGGCGTCAAAATCACGGGCGATATCTCGACAGTCAGGTGCCTCAGAGTGCCCAAGACATCTCCGTATCACGAGAATTCCGCCTAGAGCCGACAACAAAGACCCGATCAAGATGGCAAGTTTAGCCGTGGCAAGGACAGTTGGGTCCGGAAATGCCCGGGAAGCGATGAACAAGCTCATTGTGAAACCAATTCCCGCCAATAATGATGCACCATATACGTGACGCCAAGTCACACCACGCGGAAGTTCGCTAATCCCGGTTTTTACAGCAAGCCAAGCGGCGCCAAAGACGCCCAACTGTTTGCCAACCAAAAGCCCGAAAACCGTGCCCGTCCAAACCCCGTTCGAAAAATCTAGAACTGCGCGGCCATCAATGGATATTCCTGAATTGATGAAAACAAATGCCGGCACCACAAGCAGGACGCTCCACGGATGCAATGCCTTTTCGGCCGTCCGAAGCGGCGAATGGCATTCAGTGTACATCGGAACGAAAAAGGCGATGACAACCCCCGCGAGCGCCGCCTCAAGCCCGGATTTCATCATCGCAAGCCAAAGCACCGTCCCGACCGCCACATAAGCGGCGGGATGGCATATCCGTGCGCGATTGAGCAATCCCAAACCGCCCACCGCCGTCGCGGCGATCAAGACCGGCGCCAACGCAAAATGCTCGCCGTAGAAAATTCCGATGATAACAACCGCACCGATGTCGTCGAATATCGCCAAGGCGGTAAGGAAGACCTTCAGGCCCACGGGCACTCGCGGGCCGAGAAGCGAAAGGATGCTCAGAGCAAGGACGATATCCGTTGCCGTCGGTACGGCCCAGCCTTTGATCGCCGCCGCATCGCCAATATTCAAACCCACATAAATTATCGCGGGAACCAACATACCGCCAAGCGCGGATATTGCCGGCAGCGCTGCGCTTTTCGCTGTCGAGAGATGGCCTTCGATCATTTGTCGTTTGATTTCGAATCCGACAAGGACGAAGAATATGACCATGAGGCCTTGATTGATCCAATGAACGAGAGTCCCCTCGAATATCAGGCCGCCGACCCGAATATGAATTGGCGAATGGTGTATCGCCTGATAAAGACCGGCCAATGGAGAATTTGCCGCAATCAGGGCGAGCGCCATGGAAATAAGCATGATGACGCCGGCGGCCTTCTCGAACGTGAAAAATTTTCTGATCTGCATGTCGGTGACTGGTCCGTACTGGGATGGGTGGTATCGATGCCGAGCGGCGAGCGGGTGGCAACCTGTTACGAAATATCCATCACTCTGATCTTGAGGCGCCGTTCGCGGCCTTCCCTTATGATGGTTAATTCCATTTCGGTGCCGATTCCCAACGCATCCAATGCCTTTGCAAATTCGGAAATGTTGCGGACCGGGCGACCATCAACATGGGTGATGATGTCACCGATCCGGCCATTTCTTTGATCAATTCCGCGCAGGCCGGCTCGCGCCGCTTCGCTTCCCGGTAAAGGGCGGGCGATGACCACACCACGTATGTTCATGCGCGCAATTTTCTGCTCATCGACGATCTCAATTCCGATCCCGGGCCGAGGAAATTTTCCGGTTCGAATAAGTTCCGGAACAACCCGGTTGACGATATCGACAGGAACCGAAAACCCGACCCCGGACGAACCGCCCGATTTTGAAATAATTGCCGTGTTTACGCCGATCAATCGCCCCGCTGAATCCAAGAGAGGCCCGCCGGAATTGCCGGGATTGATTGCTGCATCGGATTGAATGACGCCATGGATTTCTCGGCCAGAGGCGGTCGGAAGATGTCGGTTCAAAGCGCTCACAACGCCTGTCGTTAGCGATCTGCTCAAGCCAAACGGATTGCCGATTGCGAACACTGCTTGGCCTATTCGAAGATCGCTGGACCGTCCAACGGGCAACGACTTCAAACCAGGAGGAACTTCACCCAGGAGGAGAACGGCAAGGTCATAGTCCGGTGCCGCGCCGACTAGCTTTGCCTTTACTGCTTTCCCGCCGCCTAATTGAACGGCGATGCGATCTGCGCCTTCGACGACGTGAAAGTTAGTGACGACATATCCGGCGCGATCCCAAAGAAAACCAGACCCTGCGCCTGTATTGCCGGTCGATCGATCGATCCGGTCATTGACTGCAGATTCGGTATAAATGTAGACGACCGAGGGACTGGCGGCCTCAAATAATTGGATTGCCGTTCTCTCAAAACCTGCTAAATCGCCGCGCGGCATAATGCTCCGAGGGGAGTCTTCTGCCAAAAGAAGATCGCGCGCCAGCGGAGTGATGATCCACGCAAGCCCCAACAGGAAGGCTAACCCAACTATCGTTTTCTTAAAATTCGTCGTCATCTCAATTTCTCGCGCTCATTCACCGAAACAGTTCCGACGTCGTCATTAGTGAAACACCATGCCACCGATATGGAAACCCGCGTCCACGTAGAGAGTTTCTCCGGTGATGGCGCTCGAGTAATCGCTCGCCAGCATGAGCGCCGCACGGCCCACTTCGCAGGCTTCTACGGTGCGCCGCAGCGGCGCCTTGCGGACGCTTTCATTCAACAGCTCGTCGAAATGCTCGATCCCCGAAGCGGCGCGGGTCGCCACGGCGCCGGCCGAAATCGCGTTTACGCGGATCGACCCGCGCCCAAGCTCGTGCGCCAGATAGCGGACCGATGCCTCAAGCGCCGCCTTGACCGGACCCATGACGTTATAATGATCGACCACTTTTTCCGCACCATAATAGCTCAGCGTCATCAGACTGCCGCCACGGTCCATCAACGGTTCGGCAAGCTTTGCCATTCGGATAAACGAATGGCAGGAGATCAGCATGGATTCGGCGAAGCCCGCAGCCGAACAATCGGTCAGCCGGCCATGCAAATCTTCCTTGCGGGCCCAGGCGATCGAATGGAGCAAAAAATCCAACCGGCCCCATTTTTTTGTTATGGCATCGAATACGGCCTCCATCTGAACCGGTTCGCCAACGTCGCAGGGTAGTATCAGCGATGCTCCAGCCTCGCGGGCCAGTGGCTCGACGTGAGGTTTAGCCTTGTCGTTCAAGTAGGTAATGGCCAAGTCGGCGCCCGCGTTGCGGAAATGCTGCGCCGCCGACCAGGCTATACTTTGCTCGTTGGCGACGCCAACCACCAAACCCTTCCGGCCTTTCAGATCAATGACTTCCATCTGTTCTATCTCCATCTGTGCGTTTGGTAGGGGTAATCGCATCAGGCGCCGGCCGCGCAGCAGGCGGTCTCCGGCTGCGGTGCGCAGTGGATGGCCGATTCCGATTCCCGGGTGGGCGCCTGTTCCGGCGCCGGACGATGCATCAAGACCGCAAGAGCCAGGGCTGCAAGTCGTGACTTCGGGGGATCGGCCCGCGAACTGAGCACGACCGGCACGGTGAGCCCCATGACCAAGCCTGCCGCCGTTGCGTTGGCAAGGTAGACGAGGTTTTTAGCCAGGATGTTACCGGACACCAGGTCGGGCACGAGCAAAATATCGGCGTCGCCCGCGACCTCCGAGATAATCCCCTTCTCGTGCGCGGCTTCGGCCGAGATTGCGTTATCGAAAGCCAACGGTCCGTCAACGACCGCGCCGGCAATCTGCCCGCGCCTGGCCATGACGGCGAGACTGGCCGCATCCAAGGTCGATGCAATCGCCGGATTGACGGTCTCGATCGCCGACAACACCGCAGCCTTGGGTGTCGCGGTTCCCAGGAGCCGGAGCAGCGAGATGGCGTTCTCAAGAATTTGCGCCTTGGCGTTAAGGTCCGGCGAAATATTGATAGCAGCATCCGTGATCGCCAAGAGCTTCGGATAAGCCGGAATATCAACCATGAAAACATGACTGACACGACGGCCGGCAAGCTTGAGGCCGCGATCCGGGTCGAGAAGTGCGCGCATCAATACATCGGTGTGAATGCGTCCCTTCATAATCGCCTCGGCCTTTCCACTGCGAACAAGATCAACCCCGGCCCTGGCCGCTGCAACCTCGCCTTTCGCGGCGATGATCGCTGCCCGGTCGATATCGACATCCGCATCCTTGGCACAGCTGATAATCGCCTCCGGGTCGCCGATGAGGTGGGGCTCGATCAGGCCGGCTGCCTTGGCTTGCGCAACAGATTTAAGGACTAGGCCCTGATCGGCGGCGATGACGGCAACACGGATAGGCGCATGGTTCGCGGCCCGCGCGACGAGGTCCTCAAGGGTCGCCGCCTGACTAACCATGGGCATGTGCTTTTCCGTTCATTGAATCCGCCGCCGACAGATCCCGCACATGGCGCGCAATCACCAACTCCTCATCGGTCATAAACGCCTCGATCATGACGGCGCTGTCGTCAGCCGAGATCAGAGATTCCTGCCGCAGATTGCGGTCAGCGTCGATTTCAAGGCCTAAATAGCCGAGGCCCTGGCAAATGCGAGCCCGGATTTCAGGCGAATTTGCGCCGACTCCACCGGTGAAGACAAGACGGTCAAGCCCCCCCAGCGATGCCGTCAGACCGGCCAAATGCCGGCGCGCATGATGGCAAAAGAATTCGACTGCTTCGGCTGCCTCGGGCAGATCCTGACGGGCCAGCAAATCAGCCATGTTGCGGCTCAAGCCCGAACGGCCGAGCAGCCCCGATTGATGATAAAGAACCTGTTGGAGGTCGCCAGGCGTGATCTTTTTTTCCTCCAAGAGATAAAGAAGTATGCCTGGATCAAGGTCACCCGGACGTGTGCCCATGGGCAACCCGGCGAGCGTACTGAAAGACATCGACGTCTCAATGCTGCGGCCGCCTTTGATCGCCGCCATGGACGCGCCATTGCCAAGGTGGGCGGCGACTATCCGCGCCGACGCAGCTCGGTCGCCGCGACGACGTCGGATCTCATCGATGACATATTCATAAGACAGGCCGTGGAAGCCGTACCGGCGGATGCCGTCTTCATCAAATCGGCGGGGTAGGCCGGTCAGCTGTGCAACGCGGGGCAACCCGTCGTGAAACGCCGTGTCAAAACAGGCGATTTGCGGAAGGTCCGGCCGGCGCAGACCAACCGCCTTAATGCCCGCCAAATTATGCGGCAGATGCAGGGGCGCGAGGGGGGTCAAGTGCTCCAGCCGGTCTTGTAGCGCGGGCGTGACAAACAGCGGACAATCGCAATCGGCGCCGCCATGGACAACTCGGTGACCGACGCCAGTGAGTCCGGGCCCGGAAGCTTGTCCATCGACCCAGCTGAGCAGCAAGTCAAGCGCGGCGTCATGGTCGGTGACCTGTAGGGTTTCGTATACGACGACCACACCTTGTGTGTCGATTACTGTAAACCGGCCGGCATCGAAACCAATCCGCTCGACTGCCCCCTGCCAAATCCGCCGGGGATCGTCCCACACCGGATCGAACAGCGCGAACTTAACGCTGGACGAACCGCAATTAATCACCAGGATCGCGCTATCAACGGTCATCATTGCCCGTCCTGCCAAGTTCGCTTTGGAACGCATCGTTGAATATGTTCGGACCGTATAGCAGGCTGAACACTTGCTCATTGCCCGCGTCGCGCAACTTGCGGGCGGTCTCTAACGTCCCCGAGACTTGACTGAAAAATTTTTGCTCACTTTTCAGCAACCGGTGGCCATCGGGTAACGGCATTCGCTCGTCGGCCACGATCTTGGCGAGCCCGGCGATGACCCGCATCCAGGGATTAAACGCTTCCGAGAACACAAAACGGCTGGTCCGCATGGGGTGCTGCCATTTGAAGGTTTCTGCAAGCCACGGGCTCGTCGCCGCCTGGACCCAGGGGCTAACGAAATTGCGGTAGAAGGTTTCGTTGGCCTCGGATACCGCTCGGACGCGCTCATACGCCTCAGTCTCTTGTGGGAAATCAATATCCTCAACCTGGCGAGGCTCGAAGCGAACCGAATATTGCGGCTTGTGGCAATCTGGATCGTCGGTCGGATTGTCAATTTTCATTTCATAGAGGCCAGGCGCCAACGCCTCGATGTCGTCAAGGCTTTCGAGGATTGCGCGGTGCTCAAGGCGGGCGACTTTGGCCGAAACGAATATCCCAAGGTGACCGACGTGTGGGTTGGTCAGGTAAACGATCCTCTGGCCGGCTTTCTTGAGGTCTCCCGTGTCCTTGTAGACGGCTGGGATCCAACCGAGGGCCTGGTGCGGGGGGGTGATGTTGTCGCCGTAAGAAGCAAAGATTACCAGCGGGTTTTCGATACGCCGGAGATCGGCGACGCACCCGTCGCAGATACGAAATTCACCCTTTTCCAACTTATTGCCGATAAATAGGTTTTCGATGATCGCAACAATTTCTTCGCGGCTCATGAAATAGAAACCGTTCCACCAGCGTTCGAATTCAAGGAACCGCTCACGCTCGGTATCGACCTTGCTGAACAAGCTGGTGTACTTCTCCCAAATCGCTTTTTCCGGTTTCAGATTTTCGAAGTTCTGCGCCAACCAGGCGCCGTCAAAACGACCGTCGCCGAGATCGGCCGCAAGATGGGCAAGCCAAGCGCCGCCGAGCAGCCCACCGGTCACCCGCATGGGATTGACACCGGACTCACCGGCCCAATAGGACAGAGGCGAACCATTCAGGATCGCCGGTCCAAGCAAACCTTCGCAGTCAGCGGACAAGAGCGCCACGGCCCAGCCCGCCTGGCAATTGCCGTACAATACCGGCGGCTTGCCCGAATGACGCTCGGAGACTTCTTCGACGAAACGTCTCATTGCATGTAGGACGTCGGCAAGCGTCTGCCCGGCAACGGGTTCTGGATAAAACATCACAAAATAAACAGGATGGCCTTCGTGCAGAGCCATGCCAACTTCGGAATCATGTTTGAACCCGCCGATGCCCGGTCCGTGCCCGGCACGCGGATCAATGACCATCACCGGCGGCTTTTCCGGATCAACACAATCATCCCAACAATCGTCGCCAACTTCGGTAATCCTCAACAGGGCATAGTTGGCGGGTTGCTCAAAACGGCGCGCGTCGAGCACCATTTCGTACTTGAAGACCAGCAGCGGCGGGAGGCCATCTCGCTCATGCTCAAGCATGTTATTTGCCCGCTGCCGTAGCACGTCGCAGAAAAGGACGGCGCGCTGCCAAAGATCAACCTGGTAGTCCAACAAATCTTGGCCGGATGGCCTTGGAACCACCTCTGTGCTTCCGGACGACGCCCGGTTCGTGGTTTCCGTGGGTACAATCTTAAGAGCCGGAGGCTGCGTTTTCCGCTGCGCGCGGGCCTTTAATTTCTGTTTTGCCGGGGAAGTCATGACCGGCCAGCCTTGCCGCTACGCGCGGCGAACAGGTTGTAAAGCGGCCCGAAAATCAGCGCGATATAAACGCCATAGGCAAAACTTTCGGCAAGCCCTAGGAAGAAGCTCGGCCAGCTGAGCCAGGTGAACCCCGGCAATAGCCGCAGCCAGGTTTCATACATGGCCTGCCCCGGAAACATAAGATCGAATACGACGCAGAGGGTAAACGTGATGGCAAGGAAAAGTCCCAGGCTCATGCCGAGTGCAATGACCGGGATGCGAGGAATGGGATGGGGTTGTAGGCGCGTGCCTGGCCGATGTTCAGATACTGTTTGCGCATGAAGTAGTTCAGACATGGCTTTTCTCCAACTGGGTCGATTTGTCTCCCGCGTCTGGTCCCACGTATAAGTCCGGCGCCGCTTCAAAAACCTCACGACATTCTCTTGAACAAAAATAGTACACACTGCCGTCATGAACGCTTGGTTTGGCGGCGTTCGTGTGGACGGTCTTGTGGCAGACAGGGTCAACATCGGTTGCCGGCGGAACCCACCGTAAGGTCTCCGCGTCGTACTGGTGGTCACTGGACTCGCTTTTACGCCCGTCGCGCCCGTGGCCTTCACCCATGACATGGCTCCCGCAGCCCTTGCGGATCATTAGGAACATGACGACGCCCCAGAGAAGGAAGAATAATAGTGCGTCCATGTCTCAACCTCGTTTCCAATTTCTCACGAGAACCGTCGAAATTATCGTGAGTTGACTATTGTCTGTTTACGATTAGCCACCCGCTTTTCCTTGCGAAGCTTGTGCTGTTTCGCGCGAGCTCTAGCGGCCAACAAAAGACACTCTGAGCCCTCCAGTGACTGAAGGGTCAAGCGAATTCGTCAAAGAATTGCAAATAAAAAAAATTCCCGGGCTTAGGCCATCACAGGCATGTTTTCTCGTGGCTAATCGGGTATGTCGCCATCTGTCGATGGAAAAATCACGTCCGGCAGATAAACCAATATGCCTAGCGTCGCCAAACCACCAACCCGACCCCAAGCAGAGTAAGAACGATGCCAAGCAGATGTCTCCAGTCTAGGCTCTCGCCGTAAAACATCATGCCCATCGTCAACCCGAATATGGGGACTAGGAAGCTGAACGCGTTCGCTCTATTAAGAGGAACGGTCGATAGAACAACACACCACAACCAATATGCAAATGACGTTCCCAACAAGGAGAGCGACAACAGCGAAGCGATAAATGGGTATGACCAATCAATCGCCATCATGTCTTCCGTCCACAATGCTCCGACCAAAAGTGGGACGCTTCCGATTAACATTTGCAGGCCCATGACCATGAGGGCGTCAACCCGTCCCATCAATCGCTTGATGGCGACGTTGCTGACCGAAACTCCGACCGCGGCCAAGCCAATATAGGCGACGCCAATTATATAAGTGCCTTGGTCATCCGCTAGAAACCGAGGAACCGAAATTACGATTATTCCGGCAAACCCCAGCGCAAGTCCTGCCCAGCCGACCGCTTTGATCCGTTCGTTCAAAATCACCCCCGCGAGAACCGCCGCCAACAATGGCTGAGTATTGGCGATGACAGTAGCGATGCCCGGCGATATGAACTCCGCCGCATGGAACATGCCGACGAACGCAAGGGTGGTTGCGCCAAACCCGACGAGAGCAAGCAACCACCATGTCTGAACATCTTTGGGCACCGGTCGGCGCAGCATAACGGCAAGAGCCGTCAGGGCGGCGCCGGCAAGAATTGAACGAAAAGCGGCAAAGGTCAGATGCGGAGCATATTCGATCCCGACAACGATCAACGGAAAACACACCGCCCAGAGCAGCATCACCAAAATGATTTGGCCGAAGGTCAGCAGGCTCACTTTATTCTCCAAGTCATTCACCAGGTTCCGAGTACGCGCAGTACTGAACCTTCGGAAACCACAGATTTACTGTAGAAGGACCGTCAACCGAAGAGGTCCGAAGACGTCACGAAATCATTTCAGCGGATATCTTAGCCTGGCGATCATGCCGGACGACCAAATGTACGCCGAAAAATATAGGGCATGGCGCCTTGAACAACCATTCAATCTTGTAGGAATGAGGCTCATCATCGTACGCTCGGCAGATCAGTATCCGTATCCGCAACATGGGTCTGTGTCGCCAACAACAGAGGACGGAAAGAACAACATGTGCCTTTCTCAATCGGTCAGTTTTGCGACGGGCGGCCTATTGGTTGCAGGGGGAACCCTGGCAGCCTTCAAGGCTTGGAAACTCAACAAGCGATATTTGCCGATCGCCATGATGCCGGCAATGGCAGGCGTACAGCAATTTTTCGAAGGCCATGTCTGGATGGGGTTGAACCAAGGTGACACTGGTATGGCGTGGTGGGCGGCGACGGGGTTCATCTTCTTTTCCTGGTTCATGTGGCCCGTCTGGATTCCGTTCAGCGTATATGCTTTGGAACCTGCTGGAAGCAAGCGCAAGAGTATTTTACTTCTTTTTGCCGCCGCGGGATTGGTATTGGGTTTGGTCCTGTTTATTCCCCACCTTCAAAATCCCGATTGGATAAGTGCGACCATCAAAAGCCGATCAATCTCTTACGAAGATACGATGTTTCTCGACTATTTGATCCCACGCCCAATGACTTACGCGATTTACGTGGTTTTAATTATCACCCCACCTTTGCTTTCGACCTATTTGCACGTTCGGTATTTCGGGCTGACTTTGATTGCCATCGTTGTTCTGGTCTACTTCTTCTTAAGTTATGCCTACATATCGTTTTTTTGTCTTCTCGCAGGCTTCGGAACATTGCACCTGATTTACATCATTCTTCGTAATAAATGTCACCGGGAATGCCCTGCGCTTTTCAGCTAGGCTCATCAGAAGATAGGAGGCGGCGAGGCACTTTCACCGATCGCGTCGAAAGAATTCGAAATTAACCGGCGGCTACTCGATCTCGCCCGTGGTCAATTTTGCTTTCTCTCGAGCGATCATAACGGTCAGTTCACGGCCGGGATCGATCATTGAAATGTAAACAGAGCGGTCATAGGCATCTTTGACCATCGATGCCTGAATTATACGGTCACCTGCGGTTTCTTGACGACGGTCGGCTCCTTGGGTGATTTCTAGAATTTGATTCATTGTTTCCGGGTCCCGAACAAGCTTCGCTAATCGGTTCGTCCGAAATTCTGTTTCAATTGGAAAGTCGCGCGTGGGTCCGATTGAAGGCCTTGGGTCGCCAATCGGGATTGGCCGGGCCCGATTGGTTCCCCTGGCAACCTCGACCAAATCATTGCGCCGCTCCAAGGCGCCCGCCGCTTGACGCATATTTTGCCGGGCGACGGCATCCTGCTGCACGGCATTCAAGGAAAGAATGCGGTCTAACCCCGAACCTGACACGATTTCAACCATGGTCCTCAGCCTTTCCTATGACTTGTCAAATGCTAGGGCCTCCTTTGGCTGGAGGGTCAAGCTACTTCACAACACAGCCAAATTATTTCGATACGGCGCAAAGAAACGCCTTGATTCCGTACTAAGGTACGGAATGTACGGTAGCGCTGTTGTATTGATGGAGATCAAACAATGAGGATCGGAAAACTTGCGGAAAAGGCCGGCGTCGGCGTTGAGACCGTTCGCTTCTATGAGCGGCGGGGCTTGATCGATCAGCCCTTAAAACCGCAATCGTACGGCTTCCGCAGCTACCCCAAAGAATTGGTTCAGCGCATTCGATTTATCCGCCACGCGCAAACGCTCGGTTTCACCTTGACGGAGATAGAGGAACTGCTGGCGCTCAGGACCGATCCCGCCACCGATTGCTCCGACGTTCGGGATCGCGCCACCGCCAAACGCGCCGAGGTCGCGGAAAAGATCGCGGCCTTGAAAGAAATCCAGGGCGCTTTGGACCGGCTCATCCGGGCCTGTCCGGGCAAGGGGGCCACGCAGGCCTGCTCGATCCTGCAGGAGCTCGACGCTCCTACATCAAAAGAATGCGGCATCAGAAATTCAGCCAAGAAGGAGAAGTAAAATGACGACCAAGCGACAGATCGAAATATTCAGTGCCGGCTGCGCCGTCTGTTCGGAGACGGTGAAGATGGTCGAAGGCCTGGCCTGTCCATCCTGCGAAATCACGGTGCTGGATATGAGCGACGCGGGTGTGGCCGCGCGCGCCAAGTCCCTCGGCTTCAAATCGCTGCCCGCTGTCGTGATCGACGGCGCATTGGCGGGGTGCTGCGCGGGGCGAGGACCGAACGCGGAAGATTTGAAGGCCGCCGGCCTCGGCCAGCCGCTTTCCTGACCTTCGGATCAAATCGCAAGAGGATCAGTGAAATGATTGCCTTCTCTCGAAGAGCCGCCTTGCGGCGCATGTTAGGCGGATTGCTGCTGGCCGTCGCCCTTATGCCAGGACCGATATCGGCGAAGGAAACCGGCACGGCCTATGCCCTCGGAGTCGATGGACTCGCCTGTCCATTCTGCGGCTACGGGGTCGAGAAGCAATTGATGCGGATTGACGGCGTCATTTCCGTTGAAATCGACCTGGAAAGCGGGACCGTCACAACGACCATGGCGGCGGGACGCACGCTCGGCAAGGATACCGCGCAAAAGGCGGTGGAGGCGGCAGGTTTTACCCTTCGAAGTTTTCAGGAACTCGGGTCGGCAAATAAATGACTGGCGACAAGGACATCGCCGAAGTTGGAAGGCTCTCCGCCGTGTCGCTTGGGGCTGCACCGTTGTTGGCGTTTTCTCTCTTTGTGTTTCGGCCTGAAATCTCAAGTGCGGCGCCGCAAACCTTCAACACAGCCCTGCCCGTGGCCCAGGGCGAATTCGTGTTTCGTGAACAGTTCGTGTTGGATCAATCCGGAAACGACCCGGCCGGCACGGACCGGGACCGCACCGCCAAATCGGCAATATCGGTCCTTGGATACGGCGCGACCAAAGACCTCGCCCTTTTCGGCGTCGTGCCGGTGTCCGAAAACCGCCTGGAGTTGACCGAGAACGGCAGCCGCCGTGCCCGTAGCGCCCGTGGCCTCGGGGATGTCCAGGTGTTCGCCCGATATACGGCCTTTAAGGACGACCGGAAGGGCCAGACCTTTCGCGTGGCACCTTTCGGCGGGATCGAAATGCCGACTGGCGAAGACGATGCGCGCGACAGTTTCGGCAGTCTGCCGAAAAGCGTGCAACTTGGCTCCGGATCATGGGATCCGTTCGCCGGGATCGTTGCGAGCTTTCAAACCCTGGATTTTCAGGTCGATGCCCAGGCGAGCTACAAATTGAACACCGAGGCAAACGACTTCGAGTTCGGCGACGTGGCCCGGCTCGATGCGTCTCTGCAATACCGGTTGTGGCCCCGCAAACTCGGCAGAGGCATTCCCGGATTTCTCTATGGGACACTCGAGGCCAATCTGATCCATCAGGGGAAGAACGAAAACGCAGGAACGGAAGATGAGAACTCGAACGGCACGCGCCTGTTTCTGGTGCCGGGCCTGCAATACGTCACCAAGCGCTGGATCGCGGAAGCCGCCGTACAATTACCCGTCTACCGAAATTTGAACGGCACGGCGTTGGAAAAGGACTATGTTGTTCGAACCGGCTTTCGAGTGAATTTCTAGGGAGCGCCCGATAATGGCTCGGAAAGCTTTGTTATGGCTTGCGGTCGGCGTTCCGCTCGTGGCCGCTCTCATAGTGGGGGTCGGTTGGTTCGCGTTTGTTCCGGGGATCAAGGAGCCCCCGTATCGCCAAGCTGCCGCCTGGGGCGGGAAAGGAATCGGCCCGGGACAATTCAACGAACCCACAGGTGTGGCCGTGGCGGGTGAAGAAGTTTTCGTCGCCGACGCCCGAAACGCCCGCATTCAGGTGTTTGACCTGGAAGGGAAATTCAAACGTCAGTTCGGCAATAAGGGAAAAGCACCAGGTGAACTGGGACGCCCGATGAACCTAACCATCGCCAAGGGCGTACTCTATATTGCCGACTATTGGAATGATCGGGTGGAGGTATTCTCCGTTGACGGCACCCACCAGCGGACCATCGGCCGCCCGGGCTCCGGCTCCGGAGAATTCAATGCTCCGGGCGGCGTCGCAGTCGCACCCAACGGCGATCTCTACGTCGCCGATTTTTACAACCAGCGTGTCCAGCACCTGAATTCCGAGGGCGTTTTCGTCAAGCAGTGGGGAACGACAGAGAAGGTTGGCATTTGGGGCGGCGAGTTCAATTATCCGACGGACCTTGCCCTGTCGGCAGACGGCACTCTCTACGTCGCCGACGGGTACAACGACAGGGTGCAGGTATTCGGCCCCGATGGCCGTTACCTAAGGCGATGGGGCGGTCCGTTCGGCATGAACATTCACGGGCCCTTCAACGGCTGGTTCACGACCGTCACCGCGATCGCCGTCGAGCGAGGAGGCAGCATTTTCGTATCGGATTTTTATAACGGGCGGGTTCAGAAGTTTTCCTCCGACGGGTCGTTTCTCACCGCGTTCGGATCATCCCCAACGGCAGGGACTGGATTAACCCATCCCATGGGCATCGCCGTATCCGATGACGGAGCGATGTTCGTCACCGACGTTAAGACCCATCGTGTGACCAAATGGACCAAGCCATAAGCGACCAGAGATGTCGATTGTGGATGAGCCTGACCTCTCAACTGATGCAGATGAGCGCTGGGAAAACGTCCAACAACCAGAATGAAAAGACCGTCAACTAATCGGTCATCATGGCGATGCCCGTGACGATCATAACCAGACCGGCAATGACCCTGAACGATCAGCGCTTACAGCGCAGACTTAACCCTTCCAGTTGATGGTTCTTCTCGATCAACTGAGAGAATTTGTCTTCCGCCTTTAGCGCATTGCAACCTCCTTACTTAAGTACGGGATCAAGCGAAAGGCCCGAAATGTTAGTTAGAAGCTTTCGCGGCGTAGTTTTTCATCCAGCATCAAAATCATCAGCGCAAGTTGCGCCGGGTCTAAATTGGACCAGCCGCTGGTGACCGAACCATCCTTCCAAAGGACCGAGAGGGTGACGCCTTCGATCTCGTCGACGTTTTCGAGACCGCTGTTGAAAATTTCGGCTGGCGAAGTGCCATGCAGACTTTGAATTGTACCCATTGCGTATCCTTTATATCGCCCAACCTAGAATCTTGTCGGACCACACTTTCCCCTTTTCGTTCCCGACCAGCCAACCATAGACTGGTGCCGCGAGGACTGCTGGCACGAGCCCGATGGCAATGAATAAGGCGGGTTCCATCCGGGCGCCGAATAAACCGACCTTGTGATCGATCCAGAAGCAAAGGAATGTGCAGGTCGTCAGAACAATAGCGAAGATCGCCGCCGAAGCGACGGCCGCCGCCCGTCCGGGTAAACGGCCCGTAACGAAGAAGTTTACGGCAGCACCGATCAAAGCACCCAAGGCGACACCGCAAGTCAATGCCCAGACAGTCTGGGCCTGAGTTTTCGCAGCGGAGAACACCTCGAACCCCCAAAAATTAAGGATGAGGAGTTCCCATACAAGCGTAAACCCCAAGGCCACAGCGATGGGCCGTCGGATGTCTCTCCCGGTGATCGCAGGACTGTTCGGCACCTGGGTCGCACTCAACGTATTTTCCATCGGCTCTTGTCCAATCGATGCTCTTCCCGGTCTAATCGATGCTCTTCACACGACCGGTTGTTCGGTCGATCTTCATGACTGCTGCGACCGATCTATCCTTGGTGACGACCTTAACCTCAACCGTGTCCTTATCGAGCGCCCTAGCGTCCCCGACCTTCAGCCGGGAGAGGCCCAGCCAAGCCAATCGGCCGTCGACGATCCGTTTGATGTCCTCAGCGTCAAAGTCCCAGTCGAGCGTCGCATGGAAACCGCCGTACATTCCTTGCGGTCCCATCATGCTCTTCATGCCGGGCCCGATCATTCCCTGGCCTTGGGGGCCGTGCGCTTCGGCAGCGCCCGCAAGGGCAACCGTCGCGACCAATGCCGCGCCCATCAGGCGGGCCGGAGCGGATATCCATTTTCTCGCAACCATCTCATCCTCCTTCAGTTCATCCAGAGGAAGGCAAACCCCATTCATTACTCAATGATTGGAGTCTAAGGACTCCAGCAACCGGAGGGTCAAGCGATTCCCGGCTTGGATACGTGCGTCATTTTCGAAGCTACGTACAAAATCTGGCTAAGTCAGAATCCGTCTGGCCGACTTTTTCAAATAGATCATCCAGTAGACTTGCGCCCCGATTGCTGCCGCAGGCAACAGAACCCAGGTCCAGCCGAACAAAGACAGGATTAGAACGAGCAACCAAAAATCCGCGCGGGCCAATCCCCTGAAAGCGAAAATCAGGACATCGATCCATCCGGCGTCGGCCTCGAGATCGGATAGTGTCGCCACTTGCGTTTCACCTTCAGGAACACCCCCAAGGAATAAAGGCAAGATCGCATTGATTGTCCCGCCCAGGGCCGCTGCCGCGCCCAGCCAGAGCCAAATCGCCTCACCTGTCGCCGCCATGTGGCCGTATCCAAGCGCAAGGAAAAACGCCGCGTGAATGACGCCATCGACGAAATCATCGTAATGTGCGCCGAACTTGGACGTCAGCTGCAAAAGGCGCGCGAGTTCGCCATCACAATAATCAAACAGATAAGCCAGCGCGAACAACGTGGCGCCCGCCATCTGCCAGAAAAAACCCTGCTGCGTAAAAAAGCCAGCGGCGGCGAGGCCCGCGAGCAAGCCCAGCGTCGTCACGTGGTTCGGCGTCAAGCCGAGCCGGGCAAGGTGCAGTGTCGTTTTGCGCGACAACATACGAATGATCGGCAGATATTCAGCCAAACCATACTTAGGCGCTTCTACCTGTTCTTCATCCCCAAGGTTATCAGGCATGCATAGCAATCTCCCGCTGTTCTCGCCCGATATGTTGAAATCGTTTCAGCAAACTAAATCAGGGTGGCTCAAAGGATCACCAACAAGGTGGGTAAACTGAGATATCTGACCGAGCTTTCGATGGTAGGTGCCTAGCCCCTCCTCCGAGCGGAGGGTCAAGGCGGATTTTTTATCTTAGTGATGGTGCTCGATCTGCGGGGCCAGCCAGCGCGATAGGTAGATGCGTTCAAAAGCGAAGACAGCACAGATGGCGATCGCGGCATAGAGCACGATCATGGGGTCGGATTGCAACTTCATCGTCGTAAAGGCGACGAGCACCACCCCGTCGAAGGCCAATGCCGCCAGCATCATCGGGGCAGCGGCACCGGTTTCACTGCGCCTGAAACGGAAAACGCCCCAGTGCACCACCATGTCCATAACAAGGTAAAAGAAGGCTCCAAGCGAAGCGATCCGCGTCAAGTCGAAGAATACGGCGAGCGTCGAAGCGATGACCACGGTGTAGACGAGCGTGTGCCGCTGGATCGAGCCCGACATACCAAAATGGCTATGGGGGATCATCTTCATGTCCGTCAGCATCGCCAACATCCGCGAAACCGCGAAGACGCTGGCGAGAACACCGGAGACGGTGGCAACGGCGGCCAACAGAACGGTCAGGTAGAAACCGGTTTGGCCGAGGGCTGGTGCCGCGGCTTCGGCCAAGGAGTAATCCCGCGCGGCGATGATCTGGTCGATGGTCAGGCTGGAACCGACGCCGAAGGCGACCAGCAAGTAGATGACAATGCAAGCCCCAATCGAAATCATGATGGCGCGGCCGACATTTTTGTGAGGATCGGTGACCTCGGCGCCGCTGTTCGTGATGGTCGTAAACCCCTTGAAGGCGAGGACGGCGAGCGCAACCGATGCAATGAAACCAATTGGGCCGAAATTTTGAGGGGCCGCTGACGCGGCCGCGAACTGAAAACCACTAGACCACAGCGCGGCAATCCCAAAAATTGCGATGCCGCCAATCTTGACTGCCGCCATAACAAGCGAGAACAGGCCAACGGAACGGTTGCCGGCAATGTTGACCAGAAACGCGAACAATATGACCCCGACGGCAAGGGCCGGGACCAGTGGTCCGCCCGCAATGTCAAACGGGCGGAGGACGTAAGTTGCGAAAGTGCGGGCGACCAGGCTTTCGGCGATTGCCATACTGAGTGCCATGAGGAGTGCAGCCCCCGCGGCAACCGCGCCCGGCCCATAGCACTTCTGCAAGATCATCCCGATGCCGCCGGCGGACGGCCAAGTGTTCGACATCTTGATATAGCTGTATGCGCTGAAACTCGTGACAACAGCCCCGGCGATGAAGGCCAGAGGGAAAAGAGGACCGGCCAGCTCGGCAATCTGACCGGTCAGGGCAAAAATCCCGGCACCGATCATAACCCCGGTGCCCATTGCTACCGCGCCGCCGAGAGAGACTGAGCCCGCCTTGTAAATTGGTTTGTGACCGTCGTGCTGCATCTTTTACATCTTTCGTATCTATCGTTTTGCGCTCCGGTTGCGGCATAACCGAGGCCAATTGGTTGGGGAGGAATTACATTCGATGGGGCTTGTACTGAATGCCGTTGGCGGCCTGAAGTTCACGGACGTATCGGATGATGCTTTTAATCTCCTCGTCCGTGACCTGCGGTTGCGGCGGCATGTTGCCGTAGGGCCAATGATGCTGGCGAACCCCCCGGCGCGCGGCGAGGACGAAAGCCCCGTCCGCGTGGTGCCCAGGGTTGTAGATATCGTGAATTAATGGTGGGCCTTTGTCCGTGCCGCTCGCGTTAACGCCGTGACACTGGGCACAGTTGACATCGAATGCCTTTTTCCCCGATTCGGCGAAAACCGAGAGCGCCGGCACTTTAACTGAAACAGTCACCTTGTCGTCATTCGACGAAACCGCTTTCCAGACGACGACGCCCAGGCCCCCGACAAGAACCGTGGTGACGAGGACGGCAGGCAGATTATCGAAAATCTTCATCACTCAATTTCCTTACTGATGAAATTGCATCCATAGTGGCGCAATTAATTATGGCTCTCCTTGATCAGGCCCAATGTGGATAAGGACACTATTGTCGCTCTCCGCGCCTAAGGGGCGCCCACCAATCGGGGATGCGTTCGGTGCGAAATCGGCGGGGCCGCCCACTGTTGCTGACCTCCTTCATGGCCGTACTGAATGATCCGCTCTCCGGTATTTGCATCAATGACAAGAGTATTGATTTGAAAGGCGCTATTGGTGTCGCCGCCGGGAGTCATGACTTTGACAACAAAGGCGTCACGGCCACGCTGCGTCATCGGCGTAATGCGTAGGACCTCTACGCCGAATTTTTTCGCAACCTGCTGACCGGTTTCGGCCGCCGTAATCGCGGCCGATGCGGTTCCCGCAATCGCGGACGCGATCAAAAGGATGGCCAAAAAGATGGCAACGCTGAGCGTTAGCGCTTTTGAATTGTCTTGGGTGACTGCCAGCGTTCGCTTTGGAAAAACCATTGTTCTCTCCTTTCCAATTTTGAGACCGAAGACGGCCTCTCTAGTTTTAGACAATCAACCCCAATGGAATTCTCGTTGGCCGTTCATGCGGTACGGTCCGCCAACCGGGACAGGTGCGGGATAAACCCGGGCACCCGATTTCGGTAAATTTCATAATCCGCACCGAATTCGGCAATGGCCTGGCGTTCCTCGGCATAGGCTAGACGCACGTACATCCATACAAGTGCGGGGAACATGGCGACGGTCAAAATTGTCGGCCACTGCAGAAGGAAACCCAGCAGGATGAGGATGAAACCGAGATATTGAGGATGGCGCAGTTTCGCATAAGGCCCAGTCGTTGCGAGCGCCTTTGCCCTTTGCGCTTTGTAAAGAACCCGCCAGGCCGCCGATATCAGCGTGAAGCCAGCGAAGATGAAAACAAAACTCATGATGTGGAATGGTCCGAAATGGGGATTACTCTGCCATCCAAACAGCATCTCCGGGATATGGCCGGAATCATGGGCGAACCAGTCGATGCCCGGATAGTTCGTCTGCAACCAGCCGGAAAGCAGATAGATCGTCAGCGGGAAGCCGTACATCTCAGTGAATAACGCCACCAGAAACGCGCTGAACGCGCCGAACGAACGCCAGTCGGTCGTCGTCCGAGGCTTGAAAAAGCTGAACGCGAAGATGATGAAAACCGCTGAGTTTATTGCCACCAACGACCATAGACCGTATTCGCCCATCGTTTCGCTCATGGATTGTCGCTCCGGTTGTCTTCGATCTTGGCGGGCTTGGTTTCGCCCGCTCCACCAGGTTGAAGATCTGAATGACCCTCATGGCTGCCATGCCCTCCATCACTCCCATGACCATGATGCATGAACAAATGCATCAACGGACACAGCAGGAAAAGAAGCCATGGAAGGTATGACAGTGCGCTGGTCAGGTGAGCCTGGTGTTCCGTCCATAGGAAATATCCGGCGACTCCCAGGAATCCAATCAACACCAGCCCGCTTCGGGACAGGATTGCGCTGCTCCAGTTTTGCGATTGATCACGATCCATTTTTGAAAACTCCTTCGTATTACGTTCACTGTACTTTCGGGTTTACTTGGCACTTGGGTAGGTAAAGATCAGCCTGGGAAAAGCTACCAGAGCTTCACTTCTTTCCCCTCGGCCTCCATCTTGCGCGCAAGCGCTTGAAGCCAGCGTTGGAAATTGGGCTGCTCCACGTATCCTTTCTCGCGCACGTAGACGAACGAGTTCTTGAAATGAAACGGCTTCCAGTACCCGAGCAAGCGCCAGACCTCCAATTCGTCTCCGGCTTTCTTGCTTTCCGGAAGTTCCAACGGGAAAAACTGGATAGTCGGCGTGAACTGCACCCGGTACTTGCGGGCCAGCTTCTTTTCCGTCGTCACCTCACCGTCGAAGTCGATGACTTCGCGATCCCCCCAAAGGTTTAACTGGATCACATTGAAATTGGACCTGACGTAATCGACGATTTCCGGGATACGGAAGTTGACCCGATGCATTTCACGGCAGTAGGGGCAGCCGCGTTGCTCCCAGATGATCGCCAGTTGTTTGCCTTCTCTGGCGGCATCGCCGTGATCCTCGCGCAAGTCGAGGAAAGTCACCTTGAACCAGGGTTGGACATGCAATCCTTCTTCGTTGGCTTCAACGAGCGGCAGCAGGTTCTTTTCCTTCTCGGCATCGGCCTGAGCCGGGCTGGTTTGAACCACCGCCAGCGCGATTAAAGCGACGGCAAACAAACGGTAAATGGGCGGCAGAATGGGATATGGGCGCCGGTTAAACCGAGGCTTTTGATGGTTGGTTTCGTGTGCGAACATCGTGCTCTCTCCCTAAAACTCTATCCTTAGTCCCGGGGTCAATTTCCGCGTTGGGCGGGTGGATTTTTGTGGACTGTTGCCATTTGATGGCCTTCGCCTTTGATCGCGATTTCACCGGTCAGAGTGCCGGTTCTCTGATCGATCACCCAAATGCGGGGTTCCTTGCTGCTCGACACATAGACCTTGCCGGTCCCCGGAATGGTCTGGAGGTGATACGGCTCGGGCGCCAAGGAAACGACCCGGCGTTGATCGGTCTTCGGATCGAGGACGACCAGTTTGTTCTCACCCTTGGATGTCACGAACAAAGTCGATCCATCATCGGAAATATCCAGCCCATGGACTTTTTTGCCGATGTCGTATTGCCGGACAACCTTACCGGACTGGATGGAGATCGCGGAAACCTTGCCGGCGCGGGCGTTGGCGACATAAAGAAATTTTCCGTCCTTGGACATCGCGATGTGTTCCGGCCCCGGTCCGCCTTCAAGGTTCCGGACGACTGTCCATGTCTTGGTGTCGATCTCGCTGATCGTTGCGTTGCCGGTATTGCTGACGTAGGCGCGGGCACCGTCCGGCGTTAAGACGGCGTAGTTTGCGCCGGGGCCTGTCTTGACGGATTTTACTGTGCCGTCGCCGAGCATATCCGCGTAGCTGATCCCGCTCTGGGTCGGATGGGTCGAGATGACGTATTTCCCGTCGGGCGTAATCGCCTGGTGGTGGATCATACCGGTTGCGGGCAGCGTCGACATGACGTGACCGTGGGCGGGATGGACCAGATAAAGAGTCGAGCGGGGAATGTTCTTGTCGTCCCGCTTTTCCTTCAGGCTGCCCGCAATGACGTATTCGCCGTCAGGGGTGGCGACCACCGCATGTGGGTTATCGACGCCATCGTACTCATTGACTACTTTATCGGTCGCGGCGTCGATGACGAGTATCCGGTTGGCGGAACCTGCGGCAACATAAACGAGCGGTTCTGCAAGGGATGGCGTCACAGATAGGCCGAGCGCGCTGAACAGGGTGAGGGCGCTGAGCAGATTTTTAATCGTGATGGAACGCATGTTCTTTCCTTTTCCTATCTGGACTGCGCTGCCATTGCGCGGAGGTAGACGAGAACGGCTTTCACTGTATTTTCATCCAAGCCCGATGGAGGCATCGGTGTTTCGAGGCCAGGGCGTTCAACGCCGTTGACGATGCTGCGGACGAGATCGACCTCGGGTTTTGACAGGCTTCCGTTCGGCTCCGTCAAGTCGGGTATCCCGGGCATAGCTCCCTCGCCGGCGACGCCGTGGCACACGGCGCAGGATTCCGTATAGATGTCTTCGGGTGCCCGCTCACCGGCGTGAACGCCGACCGCAATGGATGCGCTCAAACCCAATATTAAGATGGCAACGCCAACATTACTCATTGTCTGCTTCGGACAGACGGTATCGGGAAAGGTGAAATGGCGCATGCGGCCGACTTCCTTCCAAAGTAAAGGTTGGTGAGACGGATCTCACCTTGACTGGAAGGAAGTGTAGAGGCTCCAGAAGGGTCAAGGCCATTTTGATAAAGCTAGGCTGAGCGTCACCGATCTCCTAAGCATCCGCTTATGGGCGGGAAAATAAGCATGCCGCAGATAGACGGAACGGACCTGTCCCTTCTCAAAACCTAGATCCCGGCAGAAATACTGAACATCGACTAGCCGATTCAAACTACGAAAAATGTTCCCTGATCACAGATTTTAATTCGATGACCTCCCGAAAAAATTCCCTGTTCCGTACATTAGGGAAATGCGTTCGAAAAGCGCTGAATCATGCACGATTGCTGATCTGAACAAGGCCAATCCGCGATCATATTTTGAAAATATCCCTGTTTTTTCCCTGCATATCAGGGAAAAAACACCAGAGACCGGTTCGCGCCTGACTGCCTCCACCACCACTCACCCCACTGCGAACCCGCCACCAATCTGTTTGCCGGATAAGAATGGCGGAAATCCGGGTGTTTCAGGCCGTATTTTTGAGTTTTCCGTTGCGGAGAGACGGCTATACAAACCGGAATTGGCTGAATTCGGCAAACAGTCTCCAGAGACGGATTTTCGTCACCATTCCGTGGCGGTTGTTATCATCCGAATTCGCAATGGTGCCGGCGTCAAATCGCGAACGTGTCCGCTTTCAGGCCGATTGCTGCCAAAAATTTCGCCCCTCCATCACTTCCGGGATTAGCCAAATCGAGACATACATCATGACGGCCAAGAGGATGAAGTCAGGAGAGGTTTTGAAGTAGCAAAGAGGGGTCTGTTTTTCATCCGGCGAGGTTGGGGGGCGTCTGACCCGCACGCAAGCCGTTTTCCTCTGACAACCCCATCGGCAACAAGACCCCGGTGGAGTTTATAAAGGCCATCGGTCATCCCAGCCGACCGACGGACTAAACAACGGAAAGTTCGGCCATACGCGGCCCAACGTGGGGGGCAAGATCACTGGGCAAAACGCTAGTTTTCTAGTGCAATTTCGCCGAGTATCCTAAGATTGTCCAAACAACTTCTTGCGGCAACAGATTGTCAGTCTATAGGGTTGCGTCAAAGAGAAAAGTGCGACCGGGAGCAATGCCTATGTCTGAAGACCAGCTTTCGACCGAGAAGATGCGACAGTCCTTAATCGATATTTCGGTTGAGTCATGGCGTTTCGGAAAACTATTTGATCGCTTGCTCACTAAACTCGATGCGGGAGAGCAAGGTCGATACGTTGGTCAATTTCGATGGTTCCAGAAGAAGATCGTTGAGTCACTTGAAGCTGCAGAATTGAGAGCAGTGAACCTCGAAGGGCAGGAGTACGACGCGGGAATGGCCGCTTCGGCGATCAATATCGATGAGTTTGAGGCAGACGATTTGTTGGTTGTGGACCAGATGCTGGAACCAATCATTATGGACTCAAATGGCGTTGTGCGTTCTGGAACGGTTACTGTGATCAAGGTGTCGCGATGAAAAACTACATCGGTATTGATCTCGGGACGACGAATAGTGCGATCTCCTCTTACGATGGTGAGGATGTAAGGCTGTGGAAGAGCCCTGAGCAGAATGACGTAACGCCATCGGTGATTTACATAGATAAGCGGGGCAACAAATACGTTGGCCGACGGGCCTATGATGCCGCGCCGTTGAATCCAGACAGTGTGGCCAGCCTGTTCAAGAGATTCATGGGTACGAGCACCCCGATTCAACTGAAGGCATCCGACTCAACTTGGACACCAGAAGAATGCTCGGCGGAAGTACTTCGGGTGCTGTTTGGCTATTTGCCAGAAGAAGTCAGGAATGATGACGATACTGGCACTGTGATCACCGTCCCAGCTGCATTCAATCAGATGCAAAAGGACGCGACGATGAAGGCTGCTGAGCTCGCGGGAATTGGTCGAGTAGCATTGATGCAAGAACCTGTCGCGGCAGTAATGAGCGTGATGAGGGCCAAGGATGCCGACGGAACCTTTGTTGTGTTCGACCTCGGTGGAGGAACCTTGGACGTTGCTGTCGCAGAGAGCATGAGTGGTCGCGTCAACCTTTTGGCGCATGGCGGTATCGCGGTTTGTGGCGGAAGAGATTGGGATCGGTCGCTCGTCGATAGTGTCGTCAAGCCTTGGCTTCTTGATAAGTTCGACTTGCCCGATGATTTCTCTGCGAACTCGAAATACATGCCACTCGTCCGAATGGCGAGTTGGGCGGCGGAGAAAGCGAAGATTGAATTGTCATCGCGTGAGGACTCAATGATCAGCCTCACGGAGGCGGAGACGCGGGTCAGCGATGAAAGTGGAGAGGAGATATATTTAGAGATTCCTTTGGATCGCCCCACGCTTGATGGACTCATCGAAAAACGAATTGATGAAGCCGTTGGAGCAGCGAGGGACACTTTGTCCAAGGCCGGGATGACCGCAAACGACGTCGAGAGGGTTGTGTTTGTTGGAGGCCCCACTCATTACAAACCTCTTCGAGACAAAGTAGCCTTTGAATTGGGGGTTCCCGGAAGCACCGAAGTGAACCCGATGACTGCGGTGTCAGAAGGGGCTGCGGTGTTTGCCGAGTCTGTTGAATGGGGTTCCCAAAGCAAGGGTAGGAAGAGCAACAGAGGGAAAGTATCTTCCACAGGCGCAATCAGTGTCGCCTTCAACTACATCGCTCGAACTCCTGACAACAAAGCGAAGATCGCGGTTCAGTTGACCGATGAGGTATTGGACGGCGCAGAGTTCCAAATCGACAATCTGGACACCGGATGGTCATCGGGAAGAATGGCTCTTGTAGATGGCAAGATTACGGAAGTCTCGCTTTCGAAGAATGGCGAGAACACCTTCAAGGTATTTGTTTTTGACGCGGACGGTGGGCCAGTCACTCTCGGAGAAGACCGCCTCGTCGTCACTCGCACTGCCGCCACGGTAGAGGCAATTCCTGCCTCATACTCAATCGGTATTGAGGTTCTTGAGAAACTTGGGGGTAGAGCGTCGCTTGATTGGCTTGTTCGAGCGGGTGACCAACTGCCAGTCAAAGGCACCCGTACCTACAAAGCGACCGAGTCTCTGAAAGCGGGTAGTGCCGGGGTGATTAACTTCAAAGTCTGGGAAGGTGAGATTGAAGACCCTGTCGAAGACAACCGGTTTATTGGTGTCTTCAAGATTAGCGGTTCTGACTTTGATCAAGGCGTCATTCCAGCTGGCGCTAGCCTTGAGCTTAACTACGAGATTCAAGATTCCGGACATATTGTTATTGGCGTCGATGTTCCGGAGATTGGAGGTGTCTTCGCAGCCGGGCAGAGTTTCTATTCTAGACAAGAAGGTGAGATCGATTTTCACGGTGATTCAAAACGCATTCTCGACGACAGCGAGAGCGTCATGCAGCGCCTCGATGACGTTAGCACCGTGTGCGATGATCCGAAGGTTGAACAGGCAAGACAGAAACTTGCATCAGCCTCTCAAGACCGACTTAATGATGGTGATGCAGAGACAGCGCAAGAAGCAATGGAGAGCGTTCTCGAAGCGAAGAGACTTCTAGCTAAGGTTCGCAAGGAGAACGCTAAACAAATCCGGCAACTCGATCTCGATCGATCAAAAGAGTTTTTTGACGGTTTTGTCAGGGAGTTTGCACGACCAAGTGAGGAGACGGCATTCGATAGTCTTGTTCGCACTGCCCAACGCGACATCGACAGGAACAGTGCCGGATTCGAAACTCATCTAGATGAGATGAGAAATAAAATCTCGGAGATACTGTGGCGGCAAGACTGGTTCTTGATCCATAGATTCAACGAAATGGCAAAATCACCACACCTGTTCTCCGATGTATCCAAGCACGAAGAGTTGGTCCAAACCGGTCAACGGTGTTTGGAGTCAGACGACATTGAGAACCTACGAGCGGTCATGGCCGCGCTCGCGGCAATCCAAATCTACACTAGTACTGAGACCGATATGCTCGATATGGCGAACATTGTCCGAGGTTAACCATGCCTATCGAACGTTGGCTCCCGACTGGATACTTAGTATCTGAATCAATCGAGGTTCAAAGAGTTCTCGATGAAGACGTTGGTTGGCAACTGTATTCAGGTCATGGGACATCGAAAGTACTTGTCGCTGAGAAAGAGCTCGCGGACCGCTGGGTCGAACACGGCTTGCTAGAACCGGGGTCGATCCATTGGTTCGAGTTCGGTAGTAATCAGTTTGCAGCGTTGACATCCGGAAAGGACATGGAGTTGCATCGCCTATCGACGATGAGGTCCCCGCAGTCCAAATCAGATGCTAGCGCGTTGGCTGTCAGTCTCCGGGAGTCCAGAAAGATTGATGCCGAGGCCTCGTTTCACGATGCGATTTACGTTGAACGGTTTTCCCGCTTGCTCCCTTCATGGACCATTTCAAGTGCGGTAGACGACGAGTACGTGCTGGGCCGTTGGTTAACCGGAGGGGTCCCGGTATCTGCGACATCGGTAAGACGTGTCCATCAGATAGTTTGCTGGCTAAAAGAGAGAGACATTGCCGACATCGCATCTGCTGCAGGGTTCCAACCCCACGAACGATACGCTTCAGATGAAGATAACCGGATCGAATCAAGCCCACCCGAAGGTGACGCAAAGCCGAACACGGAAGAACGAAGAATTGATCCTCAGCCCGGTACTAGTGCCGAACCCTTTAGATTGTTGGGGAGGCCCTATTTAGAAGAGTTCATCAATGAGCACGTAGTTGATATCGTTCGAAACGAAGAGCGGTACAAAGCCCTCGGTATCGATTTCCCTTCAGCTATTGTTCTGCATGGTCCTCCGGGATGTGGGAAGACTTATGCGGTCGAGCGCCTCGTCGAATACCTCGATTGGCCAGAGTTTCATATAGACGCAAGTTCCGTTGGTAGCCCCTACATCCACGAAACCAGCAAGAAAGTGGCGGAGGTTTTTGAAAAGGCAATGGATGCCTCTCCGGCTGTTGTCGTGATTGATGAAATGGAGTCATTTTTGTCCGACCGGCAACGTGGTGGAACGTCTAGCCTGCACCACGTTGAAGAAGTGGCGGAGTTCCTAAGGCGGATTCCTGAAGCTGTGAGCAACCGGGTCTTAATCGTCGGTATGACCAACAAGATCGACATGATTGATCCTGCGATTATCAGACGTGGCAGGTTCGATCACATTATTGAGGTTGGGATGCCTTCAGCAGAAGAAGTCGCTTCGCTCCTTTCGTCTCTGATCTCGAAGATGCCAACTGAGGGCGAAATGGGGCTCGATAAGGCAATCAAAACCCTCTCTGGAAGGCCACTCTCTGACGCGGCGTTTGTTGTCAGAGAGGCTGGAAGGCTGGCTGCTCGATCCGGCCAATCTGCTTTGGACCAAGAGAGTTTTGATCTCGCACTCAATCAGCTTCCCGACAAAGTCGGAGAAGAAGAGAGCCGCCCAATTGGGTTTATTTGGAACTGACCATGCTGCTTCAGGAGAATCCATTTTGGTTGTTGGGAAGTAGTCCCAGAGATAGTCGGAAACGGATCGCTGATCTTGTTGAAGAGCGAAGTCTAATCTCGGATGACGATGATCTAGTCGAGGCATCAAATACATTAACAAACCCAAGACGGCGACTTCAGGCGGAGATTGCGTGGTTGCCGGGTGTCGCGCCGAAGAAGGCCGCAGAGATCGTGCAAATGGTTATTGACGATCCTCGTGAAACACTTCTTCAGGGGAGTATGAGCGGTTTGGCCAAAGCCAACGTATTGGCATCTGCATTGCCTGCACTGGCCGACGAACTCTCTAAATCTGAAGCTGTGAATTGGATAACTTCTCTGGGCTACGCCAGTGAGGACGTGAACGCCGAGAGCGTTCTTCATGAGATTAACGAGGAACGGACGCTATCAGGGTTCCCGGAAGCCTCCGAAGTTCACCTGATCGAAACGGAGATCGATAAGCAGCGCCAATTCTACAAGGGTCAGGTCCGAGCGCATCTCAATAGTTTGACAACCTCTGATTTAATTGAAGTCGTAACTGAAATTGTAGAGACGGTTACGGACATGGGCGAAGTCGATGCACCACTCCTGATCGACGAGCTTGTAGATAGTTATGAAGTTGATGCGACGAACTTTTTGCAAAGCGAAGCGGAAAACATCTACGCCCTGCTTGACCGACTTAACCGTGCGGTCAAGGACGGTGCTTCGGATAGTCAATTGGATGCCATCTATCTTGAATTGGAGACGGTCACCAAGAATTGGGACATGGTTGCACAGCCTATTCAAGTGAGCACGAAGAGCAGAGGGTTACCCCACGAGGCAAGTCGCGAGGTCGCATATAAAATTCGCGACTGTGCCATTGAGCTGTTCAACGAACACGAAAAGCTCGAACTCACCAAACGAATTACGGCGATGTTAAGTGAGGTCTTCGCGGAGGTCGTTGATGTCGCGGCTCGAACAGAGGATGACGCAGATACCCTAGATGACATTGAACAGAGACGTGAAGAGTTTGAGGCCCGGTCTCAGCAAGACGATGAGGATTTTCGGCGTGAGATGGCCTACAGCGTTGAAATTGGCCTTGCGTTCAAGAATACGTTCTCGATGTCAGCGGACGGGATCAATTGGAAAGGGAAACACATCGCTCTCGACGACATCGATTACTTTATGTGGGGAGGGACCTCGCACTCCATCAACGGGATTCCAACTGGAACCACACATCGAATTACCTATGGCGGCTCAGGCGGGTCTCATACTGTCGAAACCAAGAAGGGGCGCGTTTACGAGGAGATCATTGGGCGTCTCTGGAAAGCGGCAGGTGTCCGAATACTGTTCTCGATGATTGATACACTCCGAAAGGGAGGCACTGTCTCGTTCAACGAAGTCGTACTTCACGACAATGGTGTTCAGCTAGAAAGGCACAAGCTCATTGGAGCCAATGAAGAGGTTTTCTGTACGTGGTCAGAAGTACAGATTTACTCTCACGACGGATGTTTGGGGCTTCAGAAGAAAGGCGATAGGAAAGTTAGGGCGCTTCTGCCATATCAGGAGTGCCGGAACGTGCATGTCTTGGAGTTCATGATCCGCTTCAAGTTTGACAAGCCCGGCGCGACAGTCAGCCAAGCTTTCATGCAGGGAGGATGAGTTGAGGTGGGGGCAACTGCTTGACTGAACAAGGCGCTCCAAGAGGTTTCGCAGGGCTGTCCTCGCTGATCACTAACGTCAGTAAGGAGACAGATCAGGCCTCGCCCGGACAGTCTGATCCTTCCGAGAAGGTCGAGAGCGTTGGGCATACTGCCGCGCCTTCATCCGATCAAAAATCCGAGGCGTCGCCGACCAAGTCCAGTCCGAACGCCAGTCCTAGCGAGAAAACAACAAAGAACACATCGTCACGAGCGAGTAGCTCAAGGAACTCTGGTAAGACTTCATCCGGTCAACCTGCGAGCGGGGGAGGAGAGAAGAAAAGCAAAGCGGGTTGGGTGGCGTTCGCCTTTATCGCCATTCTTGTAGTTATTGGTCTAAACCAGCAATCAAATCAAAATCGAGGAACTACACAAAGCGATTTCGGCCAGTCTGATAATGCACCAAAATATATTGATCAATTTGATCAGCCGTCATCGTCGTCTTCTTCCAATACGCGATCGCAAGATACTGGCTCAACCACGAGCAATAGTGGCTCGCTCAAGTTTGAGCGGCCTCCGGTCGGGTTTAATCACGTTCATTCTGTGGCGGAGATCAGATGGTGTGTCAGAGCCGGGATCGAGATTGAAACGATTCGACGTCTTGTGGACACCAACCTACAAATCGATGACTTCAATCGGAAGATTGATGATCACAATTCGCGATGTGGGAACTTTCGATACAGGGTGGGGGCGCTTGAACTAGCGGAGCGAGAGGTCAACGCAATCAAATCAAGCATTCAGGCCTCGGCACGTGATGAGTTTTTGGCACGATATCTCCCGCCTAAATCGGAAACAACGACGACACTACCATCGCAGGAACCCGAGCAAGACAACAGGATCAATCCGCAACTGCCTGAGCAGCTGGCGCGAGATATTCGAGAAGCACAGCAACTTCTTGCCAATCTTGGATACGATCCAGGACCTGTCGATGGATTGATGGGGCAAAAAACTGAGGCAGCCATAGAGGCTTTTCAACGAGATCACGGTATCGCGGCAGATGGCAAACTTACGTCGAAACTACTCTCGACAATGCGAACGACGCGGTGGACGCAATCGAGAAGTGATACGCCTTCGCGTCCTGCAATGAAGTTTGAGAAGCCGGAGTTCTATGTCGTTCGCCTCAAAGAAGACAGCAATCATGAGTTCATAGCGACAACGCGGGTGCCTCATGACTCGGAGAACATATGTTTTGGCTGGCGAGCTCAGGCAATTGGTGCCTCGGAGGCAGTCGCTCTAAGTGAAACCCTAAACCTACCGTCTCCTCCGCTTGATGGCTGGCCAACCAACTCTGAGATGGCCCCCGGAGTGACTATATCGGTCGCTCAGAATAATAGGAGCGCGACGCTTAGTCGCGAACTTCCGGTAAAAGATGGTTCCGTATCCAATATCTGGTGTGTCGCAGAAGGTGATCCGCTTGGAAACTACTCAATTGATGTGACGCTTGATGGCGCATTCTTCAAAACGTTCCATTTTCAACTCTACGAAAAAACGACCGATTCGAATCGAACCGGTATACCTTTGAACGCTAGCCTCGACTATACGGGCAAGAATTGGGAGTGCGATCCCGGTTATCGCCAAGATGGCAACAAGTGCGTCAAGTTCGCAGTACCTCAAAATGCCAGTCTGCACTACTCGGGAAAACGATGGGAATGC